>Ga0182014_10002051_pt1 | contig 26015 bp, 25 predicted proteins | sample 612S2DmetaG_FD_120489 | JGI IMG/M metagenome (GOLD analysis project Ga0182014, IMG submission 120489) | Permafrost microbial communities from Stordalen Mire, Sweden - 612S2D metaG | ecosystem: Environmental > Terrestrial > Soil > Wetlands > Permafrost | place: Sweden: Stordalen | collected... | reverse complement strand
TTCCTTAACCACTTCCGACAGTGCCAATGTGACGGCCTACCTCGTGGACTCGGCCACCTCGCCAATCAGCACCTCATGGAAGGTGAGCCCGTCAGACTCGGGAGCCACGGCCATCTTCGTGCTGTATTAAAAGGGGGGTACCGCGACTCCCTTTACTATCACCTTCAGCGCGATTGGTGGCTCGCGCACGATGGCCAACGAGAGCAACAGAGTGCCAGTCGCCCTCGCCAGAACGAGATCGCGTCTCGCGTAGCCGTAAGAGAGGTGTGCTCGGGTACCCCCAACGGGATTCGAAACCGTGCTTCCACTTTGAAAGGATGGTGTACTGGCATCGAGGACGCACACCCGGCTGCACCGAGTCCCGCTTGGCTGAGAGGTCGAATAGTTCCTGATCAAGAGCACCATTGTGGAGACCCTAATCCATTCCCTGTCTCGAGTGCAATGGGTTGATCAGCATTTCTTTAGTGCTCAAGCGCTTTTTGTAACGCACCTGGTGAGATTGCCCCGACACTTCCCGACATCGTGAGAGTTATGGAAGAGTTATGGAAGTCAGAGGCCCACTCCTCGGCCTATCGAGAGCACCTGGGCCATGGCAACTGATGCTAGGCAATACGTCGCGGCTCTGGGCTTGGTTCGTACGAACTGCCGGGAGATCGCGAGGCGCTCGTCCGCGACCAGGCGCGGTGTCGCGTCCCGGCCACTCGCCCTGCGAGACGGCGACGACGGTCGTAAGGTCGGGGGTCGGACGCGAAGACGGCCCCTGCCTCAGCGTCGCATGCCGAGGGGCCGTCGGTGAGTGTGAGGAGCCCGATGGCAAAGCACAGCGCCGGGCTGCTCCCGTATCGGCTGCGGGGGGAGGCGTCGTCCCCCATCGTGCAGGTGTTCCTGGTCCATCCCGGCGGTCCGTTCTGGCAGGGCAAGGACGACGGCGCGTGGTCAATCGTGAAGGGCGAGTACGACCCGGGCGTCGAGCGCGACCCGTCGGCGGTCGCCCGAAGGGAGTTCCGGGAGGAGACGGGCCAGGAGGTCCCGAGCGGGCAGTGGCTCTCGCTGGGCGAGCTCACGCAGCCAAGCGGCAAGACAGTGGTCGCCTGGGCGGTTGCCGGCGACGTCGACGCGAACGCGGTCGCCAGCAACACCTTCGAACTTGAGTGGCCTCCGAAGTCAGGTCGCGTCCAGTCGTTTCCCGAGGTGGATCGAGGGGCGTGGTTCGAGGTCGGAACCGCTCGCGTGAAGATTCTCAAAGGTCAGGCGGCGTTCCTCGACCTCCTCCTGAAGGCCGTGCGCGGGGCGAACGCGCCGGCCCCGGGATCGCGGGCGATGGGGTCGCGCGGTTCGTCATCTGAGGCGCCGCCACCAGCTGGTGGGCGAGGAGGGGACTAGCGCCTCCTGGAATGGTTTTTCGACCACCTCGCTCACTTCCGGACGAACCCGCACCCTTTTGGGGGTGAGGTTTGTCATGGCGATGAGATTAGGTCATGACCGATGCAGAATCAATGGTGATCGATTGAAACCGTGTCAAGGTTCATTTCTCCGCCGTCATTACCGTGACCTTGTGGGACGCGGTGCGGATCGCGCCCAGGCCGTGACGGTTAGCTCGAGCCCTTTCCGACGGCAAGAAGACGACGGGCGGGGTTCGTGTCACGTTGACGGTTGATGCGGGGATTGCCTCACAAGTAACTCACGCTCGGGGTGATTTGGTGTTATGGTCTGAATTTAAGACTTTTAGGGGGAACGTGAAGAGACAAGACATCTCCAACGTGGAACTGCGAGGAGCGGTGGCCGCCGAGGCACCAGGCGCCGTGGAGTTCCTATCCGCGCTTGTAGCATGCCCCTCGCTACGTGGTGAGGAGTCGGCCGCGCAGGAAATCGTCGCGTCGACATTGGTCGACCTTGGATTCGCCATCGAACGCATCCCAGTGCCCGAGTCAATTGCCAGCGATGAACTCGCGGGGATTCCGTTCGCCTCCTATGCGGGACGGTTCAACGTCCTCGGCCGTACCCCCCACGACGGTGGGCGAACGCTACTGTTCAACGGCCACATCGACGTGGTCCCCGTGAACTCCGCGGCATGGGCGAGCGACCCCTTCGTTCCGGTCGTGCGTGACGGCTGGCTGTACGGCCGCGGTGCCGGTGACATGAAGGGTGGCTTCGCCATGGCCGTGCTGGCGCTGCGCGCGCTGCGCCGGCTGGGTTCGGACGCCGGCCGACACAATCTCTCCTTTCTCTCGGTGATTGAGGAGGAGTACACGGGCAACGGCACCCTCGCCGCACTGCACGCCGGGGTGACGGCTGACGCGGTCGTGTTACCCGAGCCCACCGACCTCAAGATTTTGCTGGGCGGGGTCGCCATCACTTGGGTGAGAGTCACCGTTCGATTCGGTGGCGGCCACGCCGAGAGTTCTGACCGGCTCGCTTCGCCGGCCCAGGCGGTGGCGCGGCTCGTCGACGCGTTCGGGCAGCTCGAGGCCTCCTACAACAAGGAGCCGCGCGCACCTTACGACGCAATTACCCGGCCCTATAACGTCAACGTCGGCGTGATCCAGCTCGGCGAGTGGCCCTCGAGCGTGCCGGCCGTTGGCGAGATTGAGGTGCGGGTAGGCCACCCCGATGATGTGAGTGACGCCGACGTCCTCGCGGACGTGCGTGAATTGGTGGCCGACGTTCTGGCGTCAGTGGGCGGGCCCGACTTCGATGTCGTGCTACACGGTTTTAGGGCCCAGGGCTACCACCTCGCCGCGGACGATCCTCTGGTGCGTCAGGTGGCTGAGGCTCACGCCGCAGTGCACGGCGAGTGGCCCTCGACCGAGGTATTAGGCAGCACCACCGACGCCCGCTACTACGTCAACCAGTTGGGCGTCCCGGCGCTCTGCTTCGGTCCGCGGGTGATGAACATGCACGGATCGGACGAGCGCGTCGACCTGGCGTCGATCGAAGCCGGTGCGGCCACCCTTGCCCGATTCCTCATCTCCTACTTTGACGAGAACGCCAGTCTGGAGGGTGCGTGATGGACCACCACCACGACTTCGCCGAGCACCTCGACGAGGTGTCGGGACTGCTCGAACCGCTGCCAATGCAGAACGCGGGTGAGCGCCTGGCGGATCGCCTCGTCACCGCAATCGCCCTCGGCGAGTTCGTCCCTGGCCAGAAGTTGCCGCCCGAGCGCGAGCTTGCCGCGATGCTGAGCGTGGGTCGTGGTGTGGTGCGCGAGGCGCTCCAGCGCCTCGCCGCATCGGGGTATGTATCAATCAAGCGTGGTCGCAATGGCGGGACGTTCATCGAGACCGACTGGTCGGCCGACACCAAGGCGATCGTACGCCGAGTGCTCGTGCCCGAGCGCCGGCACATCACCCAGTTGCTCGACCTACGGTCGTTGGTCGAGTCGATGGTGGCGCGCACCGCGGCCGAGCGGCGCGACGAGAGCGACGTCGCCCAGATTGAGAGGGCGGTCGAGGCCTACGTCGCTGCGGGTAACGATCGACACTCTTCGGGTCTCGCCGACCGCGATCTGCATCTCGCGATCAATCGCGCGACTCACAATCCTCTGCTCGAGGCGCTCAGTTACCGCATCCGCGCCGAAGTAAGTCTCGGCTTCGGCGTCGAGCCCTATTCTCCGCTGCTACGCGAACGCGCGCTCCAGCAGCACCCGGTGCTCGCAGACGCCGTCATTGCCGGCGACGCCGATCTCGCCGCGAGCCTCGCTGCCGAGCACTTCCATCTCTCCGAGGACATTCTGAAGCGTCTCATCTCCACGGTCGACGATGAGGACGCCGCGGCGGCGCGCCAACGTAGTCGCGCCGAAGGAGCGGGTCATGCAAAGGGTCCCCGGAAGAACCAACATCCAAGAACCGCCTAGGAGGAATCATGCCCGTTGCGCACGTCAATGACATTGACATCAACTATCTGATGGAGGGGGAAGGACCGGAGACGGTCGTGCTCCTGAACGGCCTCGCCGACGACCTGCTCACCTGGGCGTACCAGGTTGACGCGTTGCTGGCGGCCGGTTACCGCGTGCTCCGCTTTGACAACCGTGGCATCGGTGACAGCGCGAAGCCGGCGGGTCCCTACACGACCGCTCTCTTCGCTCAAGACGCGAAGGCCCTTGTTGACCACCTTGGCATCACCGACTTCCACCTGATGGGTGTCTCGATGGGTGGCATGATTGCCCAGGAGTACGCCCTTGCCTATCCCGGGGACCTGCGAAGCCTCACGCTGGCGTGCACGTACGCCGCGCCGGGACCGTTTTGCTCGCGCATGTTCTCGCTCTGGGCCGAAATGGCACCGGTCATGGGTGTGCCCGAGGTGATGCGCGATGTGACGCTCTGGGCCTTCACTCAGGAGTTCTTTGCCCAGCGTGGTGAGGAACTCGCCGAGTTCGAGACGTCCATGGCCTATATGAATCAGCCGACGCCTGCCTACCTGGCCCAGCTCCATTCCATCCGGCACCATGACGCGACGGACCGGCTCCATCAGATCACCACACGCACGCTGGTGCTGGCTGGTGAGGAGGACATCCTTATCCCGGTGTCCCTTTCAATGGCGCTGCACCAGCTGATCTCGGACTCCGAGTTCAGAACCACCAAGGGCGGGCACGGGTGCATCTGGGAGTACCCGGATTCTTTCAATGAGCAGTTCATCGCGTTTATCAAGACTTCCGAAGGGGGAGACAACTAATGGCAACTGACAGCGTGCATCAACTCGAGCGAGGCCAACTCGGCCTCTGGGGGGTCCTGATACCGGGCCTGGCCCAGGTGGCGCCCGCTTTCAACCTGTTCTTCACGACGGGGGTGATGGCGTCACTCGCCGGTGCGTCTGTGCCGCTGATCTTCCTGATCGCTATGGTCGGAGTTTTGGCGACGGCGAGCTCGCTCGCCCAGTTCGCGGGGGTGTACCCGAGTTCAGGGTCCTTCCTCACCTATATCGCAAGGTCGATTGGAGCGAAGACGGCGACCAGCGTTGGAGTGATCACGATTCTGGGCTACATCATCGCTTTCGGAGGGATCTACATCTTCGTCGGGAGCTACATCGTCTCTAACGTTCTCGGGAATCCTCACGTTTGGGGCATCACCCAGATCGTGACGATCATCTACGGAGCGCTCGTAACAATTCCGGTCGTGGTGGGTCTCAAGTTCGGCGTACGTATCTCTTACGTCCTGTACGTCTTCGAGGCGGTGCTACTCATCGTGTTGAGCGTCGTCTTCCTCGCCCACGGTGGTCCTCAAGGGGCCTCCTTGGTGCCCTTCAAGTGGCCTGGTACCACAAAGACAACGCTGCTCGCCTTCTCGCTGGCAATTCTTGCCTTTGGCGGCTTCGAGGCGGCCGCACCTCTGGCCGAAGAGACTCGAGATCCCAAGAAGAACGTGCCCCTCGCGGTCATGAGTACGGTCATCGTGAGTGGCATCATTTACGTGCTTGGATCGTGGGCGCTCGTGACGGCATTCGGCCCCTCGCACATCGGGGCCTTGGCCGCGGATCCCAACCCATTCCACACTGCGGCGGCGAAGTACATCTCGGTGCTCGCGCCACTCGTGACCTGGATCTTCCTCACCAGCGTGACATCGTCCTACGTGGCCGCGAACACCCAGACCGCGCGAGTCATCTTCGGTGGTTCGCGTAGCGGACTTTGGCCCCGCAGGCTGTCGCGGATGTCGTCCCGCTTTCACACTCCGGCCATCGCGGCAATCATCTTCGTCGCGCCGAGCATACTGATCGCTGTAGTGTCGACCGCGTTCACGAATCCGATTACTGCGTCAGGTTTCCTCGGCACCTACGGCATTCTCGGGTTGATAATCATGTACATTATGGCGAACCTGGCCCTCATAGTTCACTGGGTTCGATTCGACAAGGCCGAGCGATCGAAGCGCATCTTTACCCGGCTGGTGGTACCGATCTTCGGGATGGCGATCCTCGCCATCCCCGTCTACGGTGACCTCCAGCCTGGTCAAGCGGCGCCCTACAAGTACCTTCCGTACCTTACAGTCGCCTTGATTTTGGTTGGCATCCTCTACACGATGGTTCTAGCGGCGCGAAGGCCTGACATCATTCGTGACGCTCCCGGTCTGCTGGAAGGCGCAGAACTGTAAATCAAACGCTTGTTGGGTGTTGGGGCCAGACCCCCTCCGATCGATGAGATCGGGGGGCGGATGGTCTCTTTTGGTGTTCGCCGTCAAAGCGAGAATGGTCCTACAGGCGAGGTGGGGACTAATGCCTTCGCAGATGGTTTTTCGACCACCTCGCTCAGGAGGAACCCCATCGACCGGGGCCGGCCGTTGCGGTCGCGGACCAGCACGAGCGCATCGGGAAAGCCCGGACCCCGATCGAGTTCGCAGGTCTTGGTCCTCCCTATCGGCCAGCGCTCGATGAGTTCGGCGGTGGTGATGTAGCGGTCGGTGTCGAGTGCGTTGGTCATGGACCAGAACGTGAGGTTGGCACCCTCCGCGACAGTCGAAGCGATTAACGGCCGCATCGGAAATCCTCGAATGGCGCGAGAAGTTATGGCAGGAGTTATGGCAGTGGCGGTGGGGCGGAAGTCTGAGGTACCGAAAGTGCGTCTGGCCAGCAATAATGCGTGGCACCCCCAACGGGATTCGAACCCGTGCCGCCACCTTGAAAGGGTGGTGTCCTAGGCCGCTAGACGATGGGGGCCTGTACTTCTTCCCACTGCAACTACGTGGTGGTCGGGCTGCCGGGATTTGAACCCGGGACCTCTGCGTCCCGAACGCAGCGCGCTACCAAGCTGCGCTACAGCCCGCAGCGAAGTTTCCCTCGCAGCCTGATAAGCCTAGTCCGCGGCCGTGGCTCGGGACAAAGCGCTATGAATCGTCCTCTTCTTCGTCAGTCGCCGGCGGATGATGTTCCACGACAATCTCGCTGATTCTTCGCCGCTCGACCGACTGGACGCGGAACGTCCAGTCGCCGTAGGCGTAGGTGGTGCCGGCGGCGGGGATCTCGCCGGCGAGGTCGAGGACGAAGCCGGCAACGGTCACGTACTCGCCTTCGGGGATGGGCACGCCGAGCTCCTCTTCGACCTTGTCGACGTGGGTCTGGCCGTCGACCAGCCACCGATCCTTGCGGATACGCACGATCGCGGGTTCGTCGTCCTCGTCGAACTCGTCGCTCAGGTCCCCGACGAGCGGCTCGAGGATGTCGCGGATCGAGATGACCCCGGCGACCCCGCCGTGCTCTTCGAGCACGATCGCGAAGGTGCGGCGTTGCTCGCGCATCTCCTTCAAACTCTCGAGCAGGTCGAGGGTCTCGGGAAGCATGAGCGGACGCCTGATCTTGCGCGCAATCTCGTTCGCGGTCGGCAGCGAGACGCCGATTGCCCGCTTCGCCGCGGTGCTGCGGAAGAGGTCGTTGACGAAGAGGACGCCCTCGACCTCGTCGAGGTCGCCCACGACCACGGGGAAGCAGGAGTGGCCGGTGTCGCGCACGGCTTCAGCGATCGCCTCGGGGGTGACGGGAATCGTGAGGTAGACAACGTCCACCCTTGGCGTCATCACGTCGCGCAGTTCGAGTTCGCTGAGCTGATCGACGCGCGCGTGGATGGCGTCCGCCTCGGGCGATTTGGGCTTGGCTTCCTGGCGACCGCCCACGCGCGCGCGGAGCCGCGCGAGTCTCGTAGAGGGGGGCTGTTGGTCGCTCATCCGGGGTTGGCGCTGGCGGCGCGCACGGTGGCGGGAAGGAACGTCTCGTCCTCGTAGCCCTCACCGCGCAGTAGCGCTCGCACGGCCGACCGGACCCGCTGGGGATCGAGCGGCTTGACGACGAATCCTTCGGCGCCGCTACGCCGGGCGAGGAACACGTCGGGCCGTCGGTCGAGGAGCATGAGCACCGCGACGGGCTCTGACGCCCCGTAGGACTCCTCGTGCCGCAGGTCCATGCAGATGGCCATGGCGCCCATCGAGCCGATCTGCATATCGAGGATGACCAGGTCGATGTCCCCGCGCTTCACGCGCGCCAGTACCTCGCGGCCGTTCGAGGCCTCCTCGATGAACACGTCGGGTCCTTCGAGCATTGTCCGAAGTTCATGACGAAGGGATGCGAGGTCGCTCGCTAGGAGAACTGTTGCCACAGGGTTCAGCGTAGCAAGCCTGGATTTCGACTTGGAGAACGCCGGCAAATCTCGTCTTGCTATTGCGCGGGCCATGTGGTTATCCTGCGTTTTTGGGTCGAACCGGGGGGAGAGACGATGGCAATTGCTCCATTGGACTGGTCAGACCTCGCGGCGTGCCGCGGCAGCGAGGGCTCACTGTTCTTTTCGCCGGAGGTCACGGAGCGAAAAGACGAACGTATCGAACGCGAGCATCTGGCGAAGAAGCTGTGCGCCAACTGCCCGGTGCGCGAGGACTGTCTCGAGGCCGCGCTCGCGCGCCACGAGTCCTACGGGATCTGGGGCGGGCTCAACGAACTAGAGCGTCGGGCCTTCCTGCGCGGTTGAGCGCGCCCATCCCAACTGCGTCGGGCTCACCATGGAGAGCACGATCAGTAGGGCGAACGTGATGATGTGCACGCTCGTGCAGTAGAGGCAGATCTTCCTGATGATCAGCAGCTCCGCGGTCACGAGCCAGAGCACCATCAACATCGATGCGATCGAGAGCACGAAGCGCGCGACGTGCACCCAGTAGTTCTTCACGCGCCACACCCACGGTGAGTTCAACACGCTCATGGTCGAGTAGTTGACGACGCCCAAGACCGCGACGGGAACGCCCAGGATCCGTGACTGGGGTGACGTCGTCACGACCGTGCAGTTCTCGAACCCCGAGGTTGTGCAGCCCAGGTAACTCGACCCGCGGAAATGCTGGATCGTCATGTAGATGGATATCCCGAGGCCGAGCAGGCTCAGGATGAAAGTGATGGCGACCGCCCAACGAGCTACCGGTTGGACCGTTCGAGTCATTTGATCTTCATGGCCTTCTTCGCCGCGAGCACGCCGGGCGAGTTGCAGACCGATCCCGGCTGCTGGTTCGTGAGCGTGCACAGCGCCGCGGTCTGGTAGTTCGCCGACGCGATGATGGCGTCGGTGACGGGACTTGAAGAGTCGCTCAGCCCGCTCGCGATCGCGGAGCGGGTGAGGCCCGACAGAGCGGCGGGGGTGAAGCTCTCGCCCGAGCTGATGTACTGGTTAGCCATCGTGATGAACGGGATGCCTCCGTCGCCAGTGGGGGACATGCCAGTGATGTAGTGAGACGAGTCGTACTTGTTGACGAGTGCCAGTTCCTGCTTCGTAGGTGTTTGGAGCTTCCCGTAGGAGCCGGTCGCCGAATTGTAGACGTTGGTCGCGATCTCGATGCTCTTGAAGACGAGGTACTTCGAGGTGTAGGTGGCCTTCTGGAACGTGAACGTCGGCGTGCTCGCGAAGATGTCGATCGACGAGCTGGTCATGTTGCCGAGGTTCTTCCACGTGCCGAAGCGGCTCAGCGCGATGATCGTGGGCCAGCGTTGAGCCGCGCAGTACGGGCAGTACTCGGCGCCGAGGTAGAAGACCTCGGGAAGCGTCGCGCCGCTCGCCGACGTCGCGGTCAGGGCTGGCTGGTTCGTCAGCTCGATCGGCGCGGTCACGGGAACGACCGGGGAGGTGGTGCCCACGGTGTTGAACACCGACGCCGGAATCGTGGTGAGCTCGGCGAGCGTCGCGGCGTCGGTCGTCTGGAAGGCGGTGCTCGTGGTCGTGGTGGGCGAGCCGCTCACGACCTTGATGATGACGAGGGCAGCGACGACGACGACCACGAGGCCGACGGCGATCCATGTGAAGAGGCCCGCGGGTCGACCGGTCGTGGTCGTCGCCGCGGGGGTTTGCTTAGCGGGTGGTTTCTTAGCCACGATGCTCCTTGTGCCGTAGAACTAACAAACTTAGTAGAACTTCTCGCTAGAACTTCTCGCTAGGACTTCCGCTGGCGCGAAAGGCTAGGTAGTTTGCCCTATGGCAGAAATTCTTACACCTCGCCCCGCAGCCACGGTGCTGACACTTCGCGATGGACCAGATGGTTACGAAATTCTTATGTTGCGGCGCAACCTCAACAGTGACTTCGTGGGCGGCGCCTACGTGTTCCCGGGCGGCGGTGTCGATGCGAATGACGCCGGTCCGACGGCCCAGGCGATCTCGGTCGGGATCTCCGACGAGGATGCTTCTACGCGGCTCAACCTCGAGAGCGGCGGCCTCGCGTACTACGTCGCGTGCCTGCGCGAACTCTTCGAGGAGGCGGGCCTGCTCGTGGCGTGCGATGAACGCGGCGGTCCGGTGAGCGTCGAGGACCCGGTGTTCCTCGCGCGCCTGGCCCAGCACCGACGTGACGTCAACGCGGGGAGCCTCGGCTTCGTCGAGATGATGCAGCGCGAGGGCCTCTTCCTCGACCTGCGCGGTCTCGCTTACGTGGCGCACTGGGTGACCCCGGTGGGCCCGCCGCGCCGCTACGACACGAGGTTCTTCGTCGCGCTGGCCCCGTCGGGCCAGATCGCGGCGCACGACGCGGGAGAGACGGTGGCGGACCAGTGGGTCCGGCCCGTCGACGCGCTCGCCCAGTATCAGCGCGGTGAGCTGGACATGATCTTCCCGACGATCCGCAACCTCCAGGCGATCGCCCATTTCTCGAGCGCGAGCGAAGTCCTCGGCTACGCGAACTCCTTGGCGTCCATTCCCCGCGTCGAGCCACGAATAGTGGAGCGAGACGGCAAGGTCACGATCCTCATCCAGGGCGACGAGGGGTTCGACGACTAGTTGGTGGCGACCGAGCGCTCGAGCGCGTCGAGCATCCGAGCGGTGCAGCCCAGCGCGCCCGCAGGTGGCGCGATGTCGCGGACGATCAGCCTCGCGAGCGTGGTGAACGGCCCGTCGTCGCCTTCAGCGAGCACCGCAGGCTCGCCCGAGTCGCCGCCCGCTCCGATTGCGGGGCTGAGCACGATCTCCGCGAGCAACGGCACGCCCAGCTCGTCGCTAAGTTCGCGTCCGCCGCCTTCGCCGAAGAGGCGGTGTCGCTCGCCGCACTGGCAGAGCAGACCGCTCATGTTCTCGATGACGCCGAGCACGCGGATATTCGACTTTCGCGCGAAGTCCGCCGACCTCGCGGCGACCCGCTGGGCGGCCCGCGCCGGCGTCGTGACGAGGATCTGTCCCATCTGGGGGAGCAGGCGCGCCAGCGTCATGGCGATGTCGCCGGTGCCGGGAGGCGTGTCGATGAGCATGTAGTCGATGCCCGACCAGTCAGCATCCTCGATGAACTGCGCCACCGCCTTCTGGACGATGAGCCCGCGCCAGAGCAGCGCCTGATCCTCGTCGGCGAGCAGCCCCATCGAGAGCAACTTGATCCGGCCGTGTTCGAAGGTCCGCTCGAGCGGGTGCATCTTGCCGCCGCGAGCCTGCACCTCGCCTTCGATGCCGAGGAGACGTGAAAGGGAGAATCCCCAGATGTCGGCATCGAGCACGCCCACGCGGTGGCCCTCGCGAGCGAGTGCCACCGCGAGGTTGGCGGTCACCGAGGACTTGCCGACGCCGCCCTTGCCGGAGGCGATCATGAGTACCGGCGTCTGGAACGGTATCGACGTCATCGGCGCGCGCGATTGGGCGAGCGAGCGCGCGCGTTGCATGAGAACCGACTTCGCGCCAGCGTCCATCACCCCTATCGCGATCTCGACACTCGCCACTTCCTCGAGCGAGAGGGCGGCTTCGCGGACGTCGCGTTCGATCTGGGCGCGCAGGGGGCACCCCGAGGTGGTGAGCGCCACCGAGACCGTCGCGTGGCCCGCGGAATCGATCGTGACGTCGCCCACCATGCCGAGTTCGACGATGGAAGCCCCCAGTTCCGGGTCGAGCACCTGGGCCAGGCGTTCGCGGAGGTGCTCAACGGCATGCATGTAGAGACGCTAACGGCGAATTATTAGGGGTGTTCATTTCGAAAATCCCTCACTACTATGGAGGGAGGACTTTTGAAGGAGCCAAATGTCAAACGCCACCACGACCAACGTCAATCTGACCTCGAAGAACGCTGAGCCCATCACGCTGAGCGAAATCGCCGTCGCCAAGGTTGCCGAGTTGATCGCCGCCGAGGGAACCGACGAGGTGCTGGCCCTTCGCGTGTCCGTGAAGCCCGGTGGCTGCTCCGGCTTCAACTACGACATGTTCTTCGACTCCGAGTTCGCTGACGACGACATCCTGCGCGACTACAACGGCGTGAAGGTGGTCGTCGACGCCCAGAGCGCCGAGCTGCTCACCGGCTCGACCCTTGACTACTCGGACACCCTGCAGGGCGCCGGCTTTCACATCACGAACCCGAACGCGACGCGCACCTGCGGTTGCGGCAACTCGTTCAGCTAAAGAACGGTTCCCCATGAGCACACCAGTTGGTCCTTACTCCGCGTGGCGCCGCGCGGGCGATCTCGTCGTGATCTCGGGCCAGCTTGGTCTGCTGCCTGGGAAGGACGCCCCGACGATGATCGAGGGGGGCGCCGCCGATCAACTTCGCCAAGCGCTCGAGAACGCCCGTCAGGTCCTCGCGGGAGCGGGTGCGAGTTTCGACCAGGTGGTGAAGGCCACGCTCTTTCTCGTCGACATGAACGACTTCGCCGCCTGCAACGAAGTGTGGGTCGAGGCGTTCGATGCGCCGCGTCCCACCCGCTCCGCGGTCGCCGTCGTTCAACTGCCGCTTGGCGCGCGCGCCGAAGTCGAACTCTGGGCCCACGCGCCGCTCAGCTAGACGCGTACTCGTTCGCCGACGTGCCGAACTTGTAGCCAACTGAGCGAACCGTCTGGATCAGGTGCGCGTGCTCTTCGCCGAGTTTCGCGCGCAGGCGACGAACGTGCACGTCGACGGTGCGCGCCCCTCCGTAGTATTCGTAGCCCCAGACGCGGCTGAGCAGCGTCTCGCGGGTGAAGACCCGGTTCGGGTTGGTGGCGAGGAACCGCAGCAGCTCGTACTCCATGTAGGTGAGGTCCATCACCCGTCCGGCGATCGACGCCTGGTACGTCTCGAGGTTCATCGAGAGCCCGCCGTGGTCGATTCGCGGGGCGACGCTCTCGTTGCCCGCCCGGCGCAGGCGGTGGCGAAGGCGTGTCGCGAGCTCGCTCACGTCGAAGGGGCCGACCAGGAAGTCGTCGAAGAGATCCTCGCGAAACGTCAGATCGTCCAGTTGATAGTGGTCGAGCAGCAGGATGATGGGCCCGATGCCGCGCTCGCGGCTGCGTAGTTGTCGACAGAGGTTCATCGCCTCGCTGAACGGGAAGGCCGAGGCGTTGATCACCGCGCCCGAGAAGCCGTCGGCGGGTTCGAGGCTGGTGATCTCGTTGAGCCGTCCCGACGACGCGACGGCGGGCGACACCCCCGTGACGTCGAAGGCCTTTCGCACCGGCCCTTCGCACGAGGGAACGCAGAGAACGACGTCGATGTTCACAGCAGTGGCAGGTACCTCTCGAGCTCGAAGGGCGTGACCTGGCCCCGGTAGGCGTCCCACTCGGCGCGCTTGTTGCGCAGGAACCATTCCACCTGATGGGCGCCCAGGGTCTCGTGCATCAGGCTGGAGTTGGCCATGAGGTCCACCGCCTCGGCGAGGGACTGGGGAAGTGGCGCGGTGCGAGCGCCCTCCTTCGGAAGTTCGTAGTTGCCGTTCACGCCGCGCAACCCGGCGGCGAGGATCACGGCGAAGGCGAGGTAGGGATTCGCCGCGGGGTCGGGTGAACGGTACTCGATGCGTGTCGAGTCGATCCTTCCGGGCTTCACCGACGGCAGGCGCACCAATGCGGCGGCGTCGTAGCGGGCCCATCCGGCACCCACCGGCGCCTCGCCCCCGGGGACCAGGCGCTTGTACGAGTTCACCCATTGGTTGGTGATGGCCGTTATCTCCGGGGCGTGGTGCACGAGTCCGGCGATGAACTTGACGGCGACGTCGCTGAGTCCGTAGGGACCGTCGCCGATGAACGCGTTGTGTTCGTCGTTCCAGAGCGAGAGGTGCGTGTGCATGCCTGATCCCTGGACGTTCGGCAGTGGCTTGGGCATGAAGCTCGCCGACACCCCGGACTGTCGGGCGAGTTCCTTCACGACGTGGCGCACCGACATCACGGTGTCGGCCATCGTGAGCGCGTCGGTGTAGCGCAGGTCGATTTCCTGCTGGCCCGGTGCGTCCTCGTGCTGGGCGTGCTCGACGCCGATGCCCATCTCCTCGAGGATCAGCACGGTCCGGCGGCGGAGTTGGCTCGCGGTGTCGTCGGGCAGGAGGTCGAAGTAGCTACCACGGTCGATCGGTTGGGGTAGATGGCTCGGATCGAGGTCGGTGAAGTAGAAGTACTCGATCTCGGGGGCGACGAAGAAGGTGTAGCCCTGGTCGCGGGCGCTGGCGAGCACTCGGCGGAGCTGCTGGCGGGGACATCCCTCGAACGGGGTGCCGTCGATGTTGACGATGTCGCAGAAGACCCGCGCGACCCCGGCGCCCTCCTCGTACCACGGTAGGAGCTGGAAGGTTGTGAGGTCGGGCCGCGCGAGGACGTCGGACTCCTGGGTCCTCGAGAACCCGTCGATGGCGCTGCCGTCGAAGGTCATTCCCTGGTCGAGGGCATCCTCCAGCTCGGCGGGGGTGACGTGGAACGCCTTGTGGCGTCCGAGGACGTCGGTGAACCAGAGCTGGACGAAACGGATGCCGCGCTCCTCCACCGTCCGAAGTACGTACTGCGCCTGACTTTGCATAGGGGACATTCTCGCACCTTCTTCACGCTGGCACCCAGTGGGCCACTAAGCACAAAGCCCGCCGCTCGGAGAGCGGCGGGCTTTGCCACGACTATCTAGCGGCGCGCGGCCGCCTTCTTGACGGGGGCCTTCTTCACGGCCGCCTTCTTCACGGCCGCCTTCTTCACGGCCGCCTTCTTCGCGGGGGCCTTCTTCGCGGGGGCCTTCTTCGCCGCCGCGGCGCCGCAGATCGTCTCGACCATCAGGCGGGCCACGACGTAGGGGTCCATGTTGGCGTTCGGGCGACGGTCCTCGAGGTAGCCCTTCTTCTCGCGTGCCACGCCACCGGGGATGCGCACCGACGAGCCCCGGTCGGAGACGCCGTAGGAGAACTTGTTGTACGGGGCGGTCTCGTGGGCGCCCGTGAGGCGATCCTCGATGCCGACGCCGTAGTTGGCGACGTGCTCGTTCACGCGGGTGCCGAGAGCCTCGCAGCCCGCGATGATCGCGTCCCAGCCGCCGTTGGCGCGCATCTGCTTGGTGGAGAAGTTCGTGTGGGCGCCCGCGCCGTTCCAGTCACCCTTCACCGGCTTCGCGTCCCAACTGACGTCGACGTCGAACTCCTCGGCGATGCGCTCGAGCAGCCAACGCGCCACCCACAACTGGTCACCGACGGCGAGCGTGTCGAGGACGCCGACCTGGAACTCCCACTGGCCCATCATCACTTCGGCGTTGGTGCCTTCGATGCCGAGTCCGGCGCGGATGCAGGCGAGCGTGTGCGCCTCGACGATGTCGCGTCCGGGCATCTTCGCTCCGCCAACGCCGCAGTAGTACGGGCCCTGGGGCGCGGGGTAGCCGTCCTCGGGCCAGCCGTAGGGGCGGCCGTTCTGGAAGAACGTGTACTCCTGCTCGATGCCGAACATCGGCTCGAAACTGGCGTACTTCTTCGCCGTCTCGGCGGCGGCGGCGCGAGTGTTGGTCGGGTGGGGTGTCATGTCGGCGTTCAGCACTTCGCACATGACGAGCAGGTCGCCCGGGCCGCGAAGCGGGTCGGGACACGTGAACACGGGGATCAGGACGCAGTCCGAAAAGTCGCCCGTCGCCTGGTTGGTGCTGGAGCCGTCGAAGCCCCAGATGAACGGCTTCTTGCCGTCGGCGATGATGCGGGTCTTGCTGCGCAGCTTTCGGGTGGGCTCTGTTCCGTCAATCCAGATGTACTCAGCCTGATACGACAAGTTTGCTCCTTCAAAATGACATCGCGTGACTCACGCGACCTCTTCAAGTCTTGCGGCTGGGCGGGTGCCCCTACCCCTCGTTCTGTTAACCCCGTGTAAACCTTTGAGGGAAATTCATCTGTTGGGCGCCGATAGGCTCGGGGCGTGCCCGTCCTCAGACTCGCTCTGGCCCAGATGAACGCTGTCGTGGGGGGCTTCGCCCAAAACGTTGAAACTCTCGGGCGTTTTCGGGCCCAGGCGGCGCTGCAGGGGGCTGACCTGGTGCTTTCGCCCGAACTGTCCCTGACGGGCTATCCACCCGAGGACCTCCTGCTGAAGGAGGGCTTCATCGAGGCGTCGGACTTGGCGCTGGCGGACCTCGCGCGGGCCCAGAACCTGCCGCCGCTGCTCGTCGGAGCGGCCGTGGCGGAGGATTCGGCGCTCCCGCTCGCCCCTTCGAGCGACGGGCGCGACGTCACCCGCTTTGCGTCCGACGAATCGAGCCCCACTCACATCGCCAACGCCCTGGTCGTCATTACCGAGGACGGCATCGTCGCGACCGCGACCAAGAGGTTGCTGCCGAACTACGACGTCTTTGACGAGTTGCGCTACTTCCACCCGGGCGTGGGCCCCCACACCATCGTGAACGTCGAAGGCGTCGCCGTCGGGCTGCTGATCTGCGAGGACGTGTGGACCGCCAACGGGCCCGCCGCCGAACTCGCCCGAGAAGGCGCCACGCTGCTGGTGGTGGCGAACGCGTCGCCGTTCGCGCGTGGCCGGCGCGACGAACGCGAGGCGATGCTGCGCGAGCGCGCGCTCGAGACGAACTGTCCGATCGCCTACGTCAACCTCGTCGGGGGCCAGGACGAACTGGTCTTTGACGGCCAGAGCGTGGTCGTGGACGCGCGGGGCGACGTCATCGCGCGCTCGAGCGCCTTCAACGAGGAGTTGTCGATCGTGGAGATCGAGGCCCGCTCGTCGACCGCCGGGATCACGATCGACACGCTCTACGCCCGCGACGAGACGCGCACGAAGGCCGTGCACGTGAACCACATCGCGAGCCCCGCGGACGAGGTGGAGGAGATCTACCAGGCGCTCGTCATGGGCACGCGCGACTACCTTCGAAAGAACGGGTTCCGCTCGGCCATCCTCGGGCTGTCGGGCGGCGTCGACTCGTCGCTGGTGGCGACCATCGCCGTTGACGCGGTGGGCTCGCGCGCGGTGCGCGGGTTCGCGATGCCCAGCCGCTACTCGTCCGCGCACTCCGTGAGTGACGCCGAGGAGCTCGCTCGCCGCCTCGACATCGAGATCACCACGATGCCAATCGAGCCCGCCCATCAGGCCTTCGGCTCGATGCTGCACGGCGTGCTCGAGGGCGAACCCGTGGGGCTCACCGACGAGAACTTGCAGTCGCGCATCCGTGGCGTCTTGCTGATGGCGGTGTCGAACGCCACGGGCGCGATCGTGCTCACGACCGGGAACAAGTCGGAGATGGCGGTGGGCTACTCCACGCTCTACGGCGACTCCGCGGGCGGCTTCGCCGTCATCAAGGACGTGCCGAAGACCCTCGTCTACGAGCTCTGCCGCTACCGCAACGAGGTCGCGGTCAGCTACGGCGACCCCGAGCCGATCCCGCAGTCGGTGCTCGTGAAGGCGCCCTCGGCGGAGCTGCGCCCCGACCAGCGCGACGACCAGTCGCTGCCCCCGTACGATGAGCTCGACCCCCTGCTCGAGCTCTACGTCGAGAGTGACGCCACCGCCGAGGAGATGATCGCGAGCGGCCACGACCGGGCGCTGGTGCTGCGCATCACGCGCCTCGTCGACCTCTCGGAGTACAAGCGCCGTCAGATGCCCCCCGGTGTTCGAATCTCGAAGAAGGCCTTCGGGCGCGACCGGCGCATGCCGATCACCAACGCCTTTCGCCCCGAGACGGTCTGATGCCCTCGAACGACGAGGTTGTCGCCCACCTCGCCTCGTGCTTCGACGCGGTGTACCGCGCGCTGGGCGAGACCGCACCGCACATGACCAACGACGCCTTCGTCGTGCGGACCCACGAGATGGCGAGGGCCTTCGGAGGGGTCGCCCTCTCGATGCGCGAGAGCCTGGGCGACGCCCCGGCCCAGCCGCTCACCATCATTCAGGCGGTGCTGCGACACGCGCTCTTGAGCGACGAGACCGGGGCCATGACGCTCTACGCAATGGCGATGCTGGTCGGACCGCGCCTGCTCGTGTCGCTGCGCGACGCCCACGAGGCGGTCGAGGATCCCCGGGTGCGGGCTCTCCTGGACCGTGGCGCCGACGTCACCGTCGCCGAGGTCCGCTCGGTCGGTGAAGTCGCGAAATCCGAGGCCCCGATTGAGGACGCGAGCTGGATGGAGGCGGCGAGGGACCTCGCCATTACGCTGGATTCGGCAGGAAACGCCGAGAGTTTCGGGTTTTCCCGCTAGGTTGCATAGCCCCGTATAACTAGTAGTACCGGATTAACCGGGTCGGGAGCATCACAAGGGAGAACCATGGCAAAAGATCGTGTCGACAGGGATGACGAGGACCTCGTACGCCTCTACCTATCGGACATTGGCCAGTACAACCTTCTGACCAAGGACGACGAAGTGCACCTCGCCCAGACCATCGAAGAGGGCCGCGAGGCCAAGGCCGAGCTCGAGGCCGCCGAGAACGACAAGAAGATCAAGATCACCCCGACGAAGAAGCTGGCCCTCAAGCGCGCCATTCACCGTGGTGACCAGGCTGAGCGCGACTTCGTCCAGTCCAACCTGCGCCTCGTGGTGTCGATCGCGAAGAAGTACCAGGCGTCGGGGCTGCCCCTGCTCGACCTCATCCAGGAGGGCAACCTCGGCCTGATGCACGCCGTCGAGAAGTTCGACTGGCGCAAGGGCTTCAAATTCTCCACGTACGCGACCTGGTGGATCCGCCAGGCGATCACCCGCGGCATCGCGAACACCGGACGCACCATCCGCCTGCCGGTGCACGCCGGTGACACGCTGGCGCGCGTCCAGAAGGCGCAGTCGCGACTGGAACTCAAGTTCGGTCGTCCGCCGACCATCAAGGAACTCTGCGACGAGTGCGAGATGCCCGAGGACAAGCTCATCGAGGCCCTGCGCTTCCGCTCCGAGCCGATCTCGCTCTCCGAGCCGCTTCGCGAGGACGGCGACGCCGAGCTCGGTGACGTGGTCGAGGACCGTTCCGCCGAGTCGCCGTTCGACGTGGCCGCCGTGAAGATGATGCCCGCCGCGATCGAGAAGCTGCTCCAGCCGCTCGATGAGCGCGAGCAGAAGATCCTGCGGATGCGCTTCGGACTCGACGGCGCCGGAGAGATCCGCACCCTCGAGGACGTGGGCGCGGAGATGAACCTCACGCGCGAGCGCATCCGCCAGATCGAGGCGCGCGCCATGAGCAAGCTTCGCCACCCCTCGTCCGACACGGGCGCGCGCGACCTCCTGACGCTCTAGGCCCGGCGGATCCTCGACCTTCCGAGGACCGCGACGGCTCCGATCACCAACGCGCTGATGAAGTACGGCGTGTGCGAACGCGAGCGGTCGTGCGCGCGCACGGGATGCGTGAAGCTGAGAATCGGCCACTGGCTCTCGTGGGCCATCCTCGCGAGCGGGCGGTCGGGGTTCACCGCGAACGCGCGACCGACGGCCTGCAGCATCGGGATGTCCGTTTCGGAGTCCGAGTAGGCGAAGGACGCCTCGAGGTCGATGCCCCGTTCGGCGGCGAGCTCGCGCATGGCGACCGCCTTGTTCTCACCCTGGGCGAAGAACTCCATCTCGCCGGTGAACTTCCCGTTCTCGTCGATCATGGCCCGTGATGAGATGGCGCCGGTTATCCCGAGCAGTTCGGCGAAGGGCTCAACGATCTCCGAGGGCGACATGCTCACGAGCCACACCTCGTCGCCTTCGCCGAGGTGGTGGTCGATAAGCTCCAGGGCCTCTGCGTAGATCAGCGGCTCGATGACGTCGTTGATGGTCTCGGCGACCAGGAGCCTCACCTCGTCGTGGTCCCAGCCCTTGGTCACTTTCAGCACGGATTCGCGGATCTGCGTGAGTTTGTCGTCGTCGGCGCCGAAGCGCATGAAGAGCATCTGGCTGAGCACGCCCCAGATCAGGGTCTTGCGGCGAAGCAGTCCGCGGGCGTGGAACTCGGGTCCGAACGCGACGAGCGAGGACTTGGCGATGACGGTCTTGTCAAGGTCGAAGAAGGCGGCGCGCACCCTTCAATGCTAGGTCGCTCAACTTGTGAAACACCTAAGAAGTCGCAAAACAACTAGCCGATGAAGGCCGAAGCGCACTCCTGTTTGGCGTCTTCGCGAGCGATCAGGATGACGTGGTCGTGCTCGAGGAAGTGCATCGTCGCCAGCGGCACCATGGGCTGGTCGCTGCGCACGACCGCCACCACACGCGTCGAGTCGGGCAGGCGCAACTCGTCGAGCGTGAGGCCGCGCGCGACCGCCGGGGCGCTCGCCGCGAGGGTGACCTCGATCAGGCACATCTTGCCGTTCGCGAGGTCCATGAGGTTGATGATCGATCCGACCTCTACGGCCTCGTCGACGAGCGAGGTGATGAGCGCGGGCGTCGACACCGAGATGTCCACGCCCCATGTCTCGTTGAAGAGCCACTCGTTGCGCGAGTTGTTGATGCGAGCGATCACGCGTGGCACTCCGAACTCCTGCTTCGAGAGCCAGCTCACGACGAGGTTGTCCTCGTCGTCACCGGTGGCGGCGATGACGACGTCGGCGCTGCGAAGGTCAGCGGCAGCGAGGTTCGCGTATTCGCAGGCGTCGGCGGTCATGACGTGCACCCCCGGCAGGAGGCCCTTCAGCTTCTCGGCGGTCTCGGTGACGTGCTCGAGCAGCGTCACGTCATGGTGACGGTCGATGAGGTCGAGGGCGATGGCGGTACCCACCGATCCACCTCCAGCGACGACGACCCTCATAGCGAACCGCCTTCCAGCACGACCTTCAGATCCTCGAGGCCCTGGGTGGTCACGAGGAATTCGAGGATGTCGTCCTCCTGGGCGAAGAGGTCATGGATATCGAGGCGGCCCACGCCTCCGCGGATCAGCCCCACGACGCGCACGCTGTCGGCGATGTTCAACTCGTGGATCTTGTGACCTGCGAGTTCGTCGGGAATGATGCGCTCGACCAGGTGGAGGGTCCCCGCACCGTCGGTCCACTCGATCGAGTCATCGGCCGGCGTGATCCAGCGCTTCACCTGCTGGGTCGTCCAAAGCGACGTCGCCACCGTCGGGATGCCGAGCTTCATGTAGATGTCAGCGCGCTTCGGGTCGTAGATGCGCGCCACGACGTTCTTCACGCCGTAGTTGTCGCGCGCGATGCGAGCGCAGAGGATGTTCGTGTTGTCGCCTCTCGTCACTGCCGCCAGCGCGTCCGCCTGGGACGTTTCGGCCTTGGCGAGAATGTCGCGGTCGAATCCCGAACCGAGCAGCGTCTGGCCGTTGAAGCGGACGAGCCGGCGGAAGGAATCTCGGTTCTTGTCGATGATTACGACGGAGTGTCCCTCGTCCGAGAGTTGCATGGCAAGCCCGGACCCCACTCGGCCGCAGCCAACCACAACGATATGCACACGGCCATCTGACCACATTTCCAAGTGAAGGTGCAAGTGTCTTGGCGTCACGACCGGGTGGTCGCTTAAGGTGAAACTCGTGTCAGAAGCGGATAAGCAGATAGCGAAAAACAGCCCGGTACTGACGTCCCACGCGAATGTCGCTTCGGTGTATCCCGAATCGCTGGGCTACCGGATCAAACGTATCCTGCTCGGAAAGCCCTACGTCACGGAACAGTTGAGCGGGGAACGGCTGAATCGAATCGTGGCGCTGGGCGTTCTCGCACCCGACTGCATCTCCTCGTCCGCGTACGGAACCGAGGAGATCCTGACGCAGATGACGCCGTTCATCGGCTTGGCCGCCTTCGCCCTCGTAGTGCCCATCATGTTCGTGATCATTGGTGTGCTGCTGTTCGTGACCATCTCGTACATGGACGTCATCAAGTACTACACGACTGCCGGCGGATCGTACGTGGTGGCCCGCGACAATTTCGGACCGAGGATCGCGCAGATCGCCGCCGTGGCGCTGCTGATCGACTACACGGTGACCGTCGCCGTGCAGGTCTCGGCCGGCTCCGCCGCGCTGGTCACCATGGTGCCCAGCCTGGGCAAGTTCGACCTCTACATCACGGTCCTGGTCGTGCTGATCCTCATCTACGGGAACCTTCGCGGCCTGAAGGAGGCGGGAAGCTACTTCGCCTTCCCCACGTATTTCTACGTGCTCATGCTGTCGGCGACGATCCTGATGGGCTTCTACAAGAAGTTCGCCGGCACCCTGCACAAGGTGCACCTGCCCCTGCAGAAGGCCATGGTCGGCGGCGTGCTGGGTCACAAGGGCACCGGCATTCTGATGGGCCTCGCCTTCGTGAGCCTGCTGCGCGCGTACGCCAACGGCGGCTCGTCGCTCACCGGCCTCGAGGCGATTTCGAACGGCGTGGCCAGCTTCCGCCGACCTGAATCACACAACGCCCGAAGGACGCTCGTGACCATGGCGTGCATCCTCGGCTTCCTGCTGCTCGGCGTGACCCTGCTCGCGGCGTGGACTCACGCGATCCCCTACGCGGCGGGGTACCCGACGGTCCTGGGCCAGGAGGTGGACGTCGTCTTTGGAACGAGCGCCTTCGGCCACGCGATCTACTACACGGTGCTGTTGGCGACCATCATGATCCTCTACACCGGTGGCAACACCTCGTTCAACGGATTCCCGTTCCTCGCCAACTACGTGGCGACCGACCGGTACCTGCCCCGCCAGTTGACCAAGCGCGGGCACCGGCTCGCCTTCTCGAACGGCATCATCGTGCTCGGCGCCGTCTCGCTCACGCTGATCATCGTCTTTGACGCCAAGGTCAACGCGCTGGTCGCCCTTTACGCCATCGGTGTCTTCACCGGCTTCACCATGGCCGGCGCGGGAATGGTGGCGCGGCACCTGCGTGAGAAGACCGGTAGGTGGCGTTTCGGTGTCGCGTCCAACGCCCTCTCGGCCGGGGTGACCTCGTTGGTCGTGCTGGTGTTCGTCTTCGCCAAGTTCACCGAGGGTGCCTGGATCATCGTCGTGGTCGGTCCGATGATGTACTGGGGGCTGATCCGCTTCAACAAGCAGTACGAACGCGAGGTGTCGGCCTTCGAGGCGACCGCCACCAGCGAGAAGATGAACATCCGGATGAACCGCGTGCTGGTGTTCGTCGACACCTACGACCTGGCGACCGAGCGGTCCCTGCAGTACTGCAACACGCTGAACGCCTTTTCGATCCGCGCGGTCCACTTCGACATCGACCCCATGGTCACCAAGCGTCTCGAGGATCGCTGGGGCGCTCCGAACACCGCGTCCTCGGGGATCAGCCTCGAGATCGTCGAGTGCGAGGACCGCCGACTCGACCGCGCGGCGCTCGAGCTCGTCGCCGACGTCGTGCGCGACCCCGACGTGTTCTGCATGGTGATCCTCCCCCGCAAGGGCTTCGTCTCGCGTCTGCAGCGGCTGCTGCATGACCGCACGGCCGACGCGATGGCGGGCGCGGTCATGCACGTCCCGCGCACCGCGGCGACGATCATCCCGTACCGCTCGGGACGGACGAAGCTCGAGAAGGGCGCCGTGGTCGAGGCGCCGCTCAGCGACCAGGTGGCCCGCGGCGGCGTGCGCGAGGACGCGCACCTCGAGGCCGACCTGAAGCTCGCCCAGCGTTCGGGCGACGCGTCGCCGATCGGCGGCCTGCAGGAGCGCAACTTCGCCTCCATCGCCGGACGCGTGCGCGCCATGACCATCACGAAGGAGCGGGGCCTCAACGAGCTGCGCTGCGTCATCGCGGACAACACCGGGTCGGTCACCCTGGTCTTCCAGGGGCGCTCGCAGGTGCCCGGCATCGAACGCGGCACGAGACTCCTCGTGAAGGGCACGGTCACGTCGCTTCACCGAGAAGCGGTGATCCTCAACCCTCAGTACGAAATTGTCGCCGGCCCGCAAGGCGACGAGTAGTTTTCGCGCGGGCCGATTTGTCAGTGGGGGACTAGCGATTCGGGGCCTCGGGAGCTGCGAATCGCCGGGCATGGCCTGAGTAGGGTGCGAGACCTGTCTATCTTGTAGAGCGAAAGAGGCGACCGTTATGGGTCGCCGTGATTTTTAGTGAGAGGTGGTGAGCATGGCCCGGGCACTCGTCATAGTTGAGTCAGTCGCAAAGGCAACGAGAATCCAGGGCATGCTCGGACCGGACTACATCGTCAAGCCCTCCATCGGGCACATCCGCGACCTTCCCCAGAGCGCCGCGGACATCCCCGCGTCGGTGAAGGGCGAGAAGTGGGCGCGCCTCGGCATCAACGTCAACGACCACTTCAAGCCCGTCTACGTGGTGTCGAGCGACCGCAAGAAGATCGTCGCCGAGCTGAAGGCCGCCCTGAAGGAAGTCGACGAGCTGTACCTCGCGACCGACGAGGACCGCGAGGGCGAGGCGATCGCGTGGCACCTCCAGGAGGTCCTCAACCCCAAGGTGCCCGTGAAGCGGATGGTCTTTCACGAGATCACCCCCGCCGCGATCGCGAAGGCGGTCGAGGACACCCGCGACCTCGACCTTCGACTCGTCGACGCCCAGGAGGGGCGCCGCTTCCTCGACCGGCTCGTGGGCTACGAGGTGTCGCCGGTGCTCTGGCGCGCGGTCGACAAGGCCCGCTCCGCCGGGCGCGTGCAGTCGGTCGCCATCCGCCTGGTCTGTGAGCGAGAGCGCGAGCGCATGGCGTTCACCTCGGCGACCTGGTTCGACGTCACGGCCGTGTTGGAGGCGAAGAGCGCCGCGTTCGACGCCACCCTCGAGACCGTCGACGGGAAGAGCCTCGCGACCGGAAAGAACTTCGACGCGCGGGGACACCTCGACGCCAAGGCCTCCGTCGAAGTGCTGAGCGAGTCTTCGGCGAACGCCATCGCCGCCAAGCTCGCCGGCGCCGAGGTCCGCGTCGCCTCGATCGCCTCGACGCCGCGCACGCAGCGCCCCCAGCCACCCTTCATGACGTCGTCGCTGCAGATCGAGGCGAGCCGCAAGCTCCGCTTCGACCCCGAGCGCACCATGCGCGCCGCGCAGCGTCTCTACGAGCAGGGCTGGATCACCTACATGCGAACCGACTCGACGACCTTGTCCGACGAGGCGATCAAGGCCGCGCGTTCCATGGCGGCGACGATGTTCGGCGACGACTACGTCGCCGACGCCCCCCGCCGCTACGACCGCAAGGTGAAGAACGCCCAGGAGGCGCACGAGGCGATCCGTCCCGCCGGCGAGACCTTCCGCACGCTCGACGAGGCGCAGTCGACGCTCGGCGGCGACGAGCTGGCGGTCTACGACCTCGTGTGGAAGCGCACGATCGCCTCCCAGATGGTCGACGCGCGCCTCACCCAGGACAAGGTCCGCCTGAGCGCCACGCTCACGGGCGTCGAGGGCTTCAGCGCGGATGTCGAGGCGGGGCTCACCTCGACGGGACTGCGCATCGAGTTCCCCGGGTTTCGCCGCGCCTACGTCGAGGGCACCGATAACCCCGAGGCCGAGCTCGCCGACCAGGAGCGGATCCTGCCGGCCCTGGGCGAAGGCGAAGTCGTGCCCGTCCAGAGCGCCGAGGCGAAGGGCCACGACACCCAGCCGCCCGACCGCTACTCGGAGGCGACGCTGATCAAGAAGCTCGAGGACCTCGGCATCGGGCGCCCGTCGACCTACGCGTCGGTGATGAAGACGATCGACCGGCGCGGCTACGTGTGGAAGAAGGGCAAGTCGCTGGTGCCGGCGTTTCGCGCCTTCGCCGTCGTCAACCTGCTCGAGCACTACTTCGCCGACCTCGTCGACTACCAGTTCACCGCCGCGATGGAGAGCCAGCTCGACGAGATCGCCGAGGGCAAGCAGGACCTCGAGCCGTGGCTGCACAAGTTCTACTTCGGCGATCCCGACGCCGAGACCGAACTCGCGAAGAGCGGCCTCGAGCACATGACCCACGGCGACCTCGAGTTCGACTTCGCCGCCATCAACTCCATCCCCCTCGGCGTCGCGCCCGACGGCGAGCCCGTGTCCGTGCGCTCGGGTCGCTACGGTCCCTACCTCGTCCAC
>Ga0182014_10002050_pt1 | contig 26019 bp, 37 predicted proteins | sample 612S2DmetaG_FD_120489 | JGI IMG/M metagenome (GOLD analysis project Ga0182014, IMG submission 120489) | Permafrost microbial communities from Stordalen Mire, Sweden - 612S2D metaG | ecosystem: Environmental > Terrestrial > Soil > Wetlands > Permafrost | place: Sweden: Stordalen | collected... | reverse complement strand
GATTGCGTTCGCCAAGGCTTCTCCGGATATACAGTGCGAAATCATTGACGTGGCTGAGGTGGTGCCGCTGACCGCTGAATATGTGCGGAAGGCCGGAGTCTCGGCACAAGTCAGCGTCCGCCCAGGGGACATGCTCCAAGGCGGGGTTGGTTCGGGCTATGACGTCATCCTGCTGAACGCGATTTGCCACATGTTTTCCGAGGAGGAGAATCGGGACATCCTCCGCCGCACGCGCCAAGCACTCGGGCCGGGCGGCCGCCTGGTGGTGCAAGATTTCATCCTCAATCCCGATAAGACCGGGCCGCAACACGCGGCACTGTTCTCGCTGAATATGCTGGTGGCCACCGACGCCGGCGCCAGTTACAGCGAGTTGGAATACACCGACTGGATGAAGGATGCGGGATTTGCGGAGGTACGCCGGATCAATTTACCCGGGCCCAGCAGTTTGATTGTGGGCGTGGTGAAATAGCGGAAGCCACCTTGTCAATGAGCAATCGCGCTCACGGGGTTGCAATTTCGTCGAGCAACGTACCGTCGGCACCCACCAATTGAATGCGGAGCGCGATTTCCCCCAGGGCGTGAGTGGAGCAACTCAAACAGGGATCGTATGCCCTGACCACGGCGGAGACCCGGTTGAGCATGCCTTCCTGCAACTTGTCGCCATCGATGAAATGCTCACTGACCTGCCGAATGCTGCGGCCGATGGCAAGATTGTTGTGTCCCGTGGCGACGATCAGGTTCGCCCAGACGATGCCACCGTCTTCATTCACTTTGTAGTGGTGAATCAAGGTGCCGCGCGGGGCCTCGATCATGCCCACGCCTTCGAGGGAATTAACGCCGGCAGTGGCGCGAACGTGTTTTTCGAGAATCTGCGGATCAGCCAGGAGCAACTCAATTTTCTCCAGGGCATGAACGATCTCAATCAGCCGCGCGTAGTGGTAGAGAAAAGAGCTGTGCGCGGGTGAGCCAAAACGCTGATGGAATTCCACGAATTCGACGTCGGCCTGGGGAGTGCCACACTGGTTGGCCACATTCAATCTTGCCAGCGGACCAACCCGATAGGTGCCTTCGGGAAAACCCTGAGGCTTGAAATACGGGGCCTTGAGATAAGAGTCACGGAGGCTGGCTTCGCCAATCCAATCGAGGTATTCTTCGGCTGGAATTTGATCCTGCACGAGTTCACCGCTAGGGCTGCAGAAGCGCAGGCCGCCGTCATAGAACTGCAAATTTCCTTTTCGGTCGACGAGTCCGGCGTGCATGGTAGGCGCGGAACCGAAGAATTCGATCTCATCCTTATAATTATCCAGCGCATGCTTGAAGAACTGCAGGGTGCGGCCGGCAATCGCCTGGGCGGAAGGCAAGTCGGAAAGAATGCGGTCGCGTACGGGAGCGGAGAGCGGAGTTTCCACGCCTCCGGGCACGATCCATGAAGGATGCACTCTTTCCTGGGCCAGGCCCTCGATGATCTGCAGTCCGAACTTGCGCAACTCGATGCCATCGCGGGCCATTTCCGGATGAGTGGCAATCACACCAAGCACGTTGCGGTTGGCCATGTCAGAGTCCATGCCCAGAAGTAAATCCGGGGCTGACAAATAGAAGAAGCTCAGGGCATGGGACTGCACAATTTGGGCGCAGTGCACCAATTCGCGCAGCTTTTTGGCAACCGGCGGAATGCGGACGGCCATGATGGAATCGCAAGCCTTGGATGAAGCGAGCAAGTGGCTGACCGGACAGATGCCGCAAATGCGCGAAGTGATGCCGGGCATCTCGTAGAACGGGCGGCCCTCGGTGAACTTTTCGAAGCCGCGCACCTGGGTGACGTGGAACTCGGTGCCGGCGACGCGGCCGCTGTCGTCCAGTTGAATCGTGATCTTCGCATGTCCTTCGATGCGGGTCACGGGATCGATGGTGATGCGTTTCATCCGAGGCTCCTTATCCGAATTTCACCGCGAGGCCGGGCTCGCGCTTTTTGCCGTCCACCAAATCGGAAATCACGGCGGCGATTGTCTTTGCGGGCGGCGGACATCCGGGCAGGCATAAATCGACTTTCACAAACTCGCGCAGCGGCCGGGCTCCCTTCAACAACGCAGGCACTCCGTCGGTGGGGACGACTTTGCCCTCTTGCGCCCCCTCCACATAAATCCGCTGCAAGAGTTTGTTGACCGGGATGGAATTTCGCATGGCGGGTACATTTCCGGTGACGGCGCAATCGCCGAGCGAGATGAGCAGTTGCGTCCGCTGCCGGATCTTCTGCAGCTTGGCGAGGTCGTCCTGCGAACTGACCGCACCCTCGACCAGGGTCACATCGACATCTTCGGGAAACTCCTGGGCATCGACCAGCGGCCCATAGACGAGGTCGATCTTTTGCGCCAAAGAGATGATTGCGGCGTCCATATCGAGCAGGGACATGTGGCAACCGGAACAACCGTCGAGCCAAACCGTCGCCACCTTCACCTTTTTCATACATGCACCTCTTTACGGTGTACGAGGGAACTGATGTTGCCGGTCCTCTTGACCATCTCTTCGACGGCACAACCTTTCTCAGCAAGCGCACCGGTGGGGCAGGCCTGAACGCACTTTCCGCAATTGGTGCAACTACGGGACTCGCCCCACTTCTGGTTCAGGTCGCTCACAATTCTGGAATGGATGCCTCGCGATGTGATCTCCCAGACGTGGGCTCCCTCCAAGTCGGCGCAAACACGGACGCATCTTGTACACAGGACGCAGCGGTTATGGTCGAGCACAAAGCGCGGATGGGAGAGGTCGACTCCGAGCTTGGGGTAGTTGTAGGCGAAGCGGACGGTGCTGATTCCCATCGCGGTGGCCAGGGACTGCAATTCACAATGGCCATTGGAGACGCAGACGGCACAAATGTGGTTGCGCTCCACGAGCAACAATTCGAGAGAAATGCGTCGGTCATTGGTGAGCCTGGGGGAAGTCGTGGTTACGGACATGCCGTCCTGGATGGGGGTGGTGCAGGCGGGGAAAAGGCGGTCGGAGCCCGAGACCTCGACGATGCAAAGGCGGCATGCGCCGACCGGCGTGAGCCCTTCCAGATCGCAAAGCGTAGGAATATATTTGCCATTCGCTTTGGCTGCCTGAAGGATCGTCTGACCCTCGAGGGCGGCGATCAACTCGCCATCGATTCGAATTGACAGTTTTTTTCTGGGCAAGGCCTCGCTCCTTCCTAGCTCACGTTCGCAACTTTGATATCACAGCGCAGGCAGCGGCAAGATTCATCCAGGGCTTCCTGATGGGTAAATCCGGTGACCACCTCTTCGTTCGAGCGCACCCGCACATTGGCGGCCAGAATGTGGCCGTCATGCCGGTGTTTCGGGCTGGGCTCTTCCGGCAGTTCGTCGCCGTAATCGAACAAGGGAAGGATTTTGGTCCAGCGGTTGGCTTCCATCAGTTGCAGGTCAATATTGCGAGCCGCCTGTTTGCCATAGGCCATCGCGTTCGACACGTTGGAAGCGCCAGTGACCACGTCCCCGCCCCCGTAGAATCGGGGACGGCTGGTTTCCAAGGTGAACCGGTTCACTTCAATGGTTCCGTTTTCCTTGAGGCTCAGTCCTGAAGCCCTAACAAAATCGACGTCCACACTCTCGCCCACTGCGAAGATGACGGCATCACACTCGTAGCGCGTGATGGCATCGGTGGAGATGGGCTTTCTCCGTCCCGATGCATCGTATTCCCCGAGGCGAGTCTTGACGATCTCAATCGCCTTGACCTTGCCCGCCGGGTCACCGATGACCCGATGAGGGGCGGCCAAGAATACGAATTTCGCGCCCTCGTCGGTGGCGGCCTGGGTTTCTTCTTCGATTGCGGGCATATCTTTGCGTTGGCGGCGGTAAAACACGGTGACCTCGGCCCCCTTGCGCAGGGCGGTGCGAGCCGAGTCGATGGCGGCGTTTCCGCCGCCGATCACCGCCACCTTGCGGCCGATGGGCACATCTTCGGCTCTTGCGGTTGCTTCCAGGAACATCAGCGCCGCGTACACACCCTTGAGTTCGGTCCCCGGCTGATAGACCCAGGACTCTTTCCAGGTTCCGATGGAAATGAAGACCGCATCGAAGCGGTCGTCGAGATCATTGAGCGGAATATCGAAACCGATGCGAGTGTTGAAGATGAACTTCACGCCGAGCCGTTCAATCAGATCAATTTCGCGTTGCAGCGCGCTCTTGGGCAAGCGATATTCCGGCAAGGCGAAACGCAGCATGCCCCCGGCTTCGGGTTTCGCGTCATACACGGTGACGTCGTGGCCGAGCATTGCCAAATAGAAAGCCGCCGTCAAACCAGCCGGTCCGGCGCCGGCAATAGCAATCTTGCGTCCCGTGTGTTCCAGCCTGCGCACTAGAATGCGCTGGACCATGTGTTCGTAACGATTGGAGAGCAGAATAGAATCTGCGATGAAGCGATGCACTTCCCGCATGTTCACCGGTTCATCGATGGTCTGACGACGACAGCGGCTGTCGCACGGGTGCTGGCAGACGCGGCCAGTCGATGAGGGGAGCGGGTTGTCCATGATCACGGCTTCAAATGCATCTTCCAGACGATCCTCTTTGTACAACTGCAGGAAGCGCGGAATGTTCATGTGCAACGGACAACTGTTCTCACAGGGAGACAGCGCGAGCTCTTCGCACACGCCGGCTTGGCATCGCCTCGACACAATGTGGTCTTCGAACTCGGTGCGAAAGTGGCGCAGCGTGGTTAGAACCGGATTGGGCGCGGTCTGCCCCAAACCGCACAACGAACACTCGCGGATATAACGGCTCAGTTCATCCAGCAGCTCCAGGTGATGCATGGTGCCCGCACCTTCGGTCACGCGATTCAGAATCCTTAGAGACTTATTCAGCCCGACTCGACAAGGGATGCATTTGCCGCAGGATTCGGAATGGGTGAACTCGACGAAGTACCGGGCTACGTCCACCATGCAGTTGTCATCGTCCATGACCACCATGCCGCCCGACCCCATGATCGAGCCTAGCTGGGCCAGGCTTTCGTAGTCCACGGGAGTGTCGAACATTTCGGGAGGAATGCATCCGCCCGAGGGTCCGCCGGTTTGTACAGCCTTGATCTGGCGCCCGCCAATACCGCCTTCGCCGATGTCATAGATGAAGGTTTTGAGTGGAGTGCCCAGCGGCATCTCGACCAAGCCGGTGCTGGTGACTTTGCCTACCAGCGAGAATACTTTTGTGCCCGAACTTTTCGCGCTTCCGGTTTCGGTGAACCAAGCTGGACCTTTGGTCACGATCGGTGCGACGTTAAACCAAGTCTCCACGTTGTTGATGTTGGTGGGATATCCCCACAGACCCTTTTGCGCGGGGAATGGAGGCCGGGGGCGCGGCCGTCCCGCCTGGCCTTCCAGCGAAGCAATCAACGCAGTTTCTTCACCACAGACAAAAGCTCCAGCGCCTTCCACGACTTCAATATCGAACTTGAATCCACGGCCGAGAATGTTTTCTCCCAACAGCCCATATTCACGGGCCTGCTCGATGGCGCGATTGAGGCGATGGACGGCCAGCGGATACTCGGCGCGCACGTAGATGATCCCAGCGGTCGCGCCCATCACGTAGGCGCCGATGATCATGCCCTCCAGCAGCGAGTGGGGATCGCTTTCAATCTCGTTGCGGTTCATGTAGGCGCCGGGGTCGCCTTCGTCGGCATTGCAAATGATGAATTTCTGATCGGCCTTGGCCTTAGCCATGAACTCCCACTTGTTGCCTGTGAGGTACCCGGCTCCGCCGCGTCCGCGCAGCTTGGAGGCCTTGATCTGCTCGATGACAAACTCGGGCCGGCCGTCGATCAGCACTTTGTACAGCGCCTGATAACCGCCGATGGCGATGTATTCCTCAATATCGTCCGGGTTGATGAAGCCGCAATTCCGCAGAACGATCTTCTTCTGGGCTTTGAAAAAAGGCAGGTCGTTCCACAGCGGGATTTCCGGATAACCACGCCCGTACTTCACCGACGCTGTAATGTGATCCCACTCTTCGACTTTGCAGTAAATGAGATCGGGCGAAAGATTTCCACTGGAAATGTCATGCAAGATGCGTTCGGCATCGTTGGCTTGCACTCGATGCATGATCACCAGGGGAAAACCTGGGAGCCGTATGTTGGCCAGCGGTTCCTGGAAGCAGGCGCCAAAGCAGCCCACACTTGCCAGAACGGCATTGATGCCACTGCGCTCGATGGCTTCGGCGAAGGCGTGGTAAAGACCTTCTGCACCATTCCCTCGACCACAGGTCCCCATCCCAACCGCAATTCGGGGCACGGCTGGAACCAGCTTCGCCAGGCCCGCTTCCCGCACAGTACTGAAAGCGCCAATATCCTGAATTCGAGGCATCAGTAACTCTCCCGCTCAACGGTGAGAATTTCTCGTTGCAGAGTGAGCTCGTTCACGTGGCCGCAAATCCGGTGGTTCACCTCGACCACGGGAGCCAACGCGCATTGTCCGAAGCAGGCTACGGTGCGAACCGTGAATTTGTGGTCGGGAGTAGTTAGCAGAGTCTTGTCCTCCTCACTGCTTTCACTCGCATCCTCCAGCCCCAGGCCCAATTCCAGACGAACGCTCTGCAACAGGTTGCGCGAACCTCTGGTGTGACAGGCGGTTCCACGGCAAATGCAAATCGTGTTGTCTCCCTGGGGCTGCAGATTGAACAGAGCGTAGAACGTGACTACGCTATAGATGCTCGACAGTGGAATCTTCGTCTGCTCCGCAATGTACTCCAGGGTTTCGCGAGGAAGGTATTTGTGGGGGTGATGTTCCTGGGCCGACTGCAGAATGCCGAGCAAAGCTCCTGGATGGCCCAACCGGGTAAGAATGACCTGATCGACGAAAGCCCGCTCTGGCGCGCTGAGCCTTTCGTGAGACGGTGTCTGCATGGCACTCCTTTCGCAGAACCAGCACCTTTGCTGAGCTCGAAAACTATTGCCCGTGTGAATGAGAAACACAGGCCTTCAATTTAGATATTAGGCGGAGGGGCAACAATCTTGCCGTGACTCGGGTCACGAACGCGTGTGACAGAGGGAGTCTCACTTTCGTTTTTCTGGGCAAAGGCTACGCGTAGAGGAATGGCCGTTCTTCGCTGCTTCTCCAGAAGTAGGTGAGGATGATCACACTGGCAACCGCCGCGTAGGCACACCACAGCGAGGTGAACGCGTAGCGCTTGACCTCCATGACAACCAGGAGAATTACCAGGTTTGCAGCGCCGAACATTACCATCGCCCTGACCTTGGAGAAAAACAGCGAGCCGCAAGTTGCAATCACATACAGCACGGCAACAGCAGTATTGTTCGTCGCTTGATTGATGTACACGATGCTATTTCCCCTGACGTACAGCTGCAATGGATACGCCGTCAAGGCCCACAGGATATAGAGCGTGGTTGCTCCGCCGAGCACGAGGAATGGCAACATGCGCCTGCGGCTTTTCAAGTCAGGCTCGAACAGCAGCACGCTCAGCGGCAGCAAAAAAGGCAGGAGACCCTGCGCGTACAGCATGAACGCGGCGCCCATATTGTGCGCCACCACAGGCGAGAGGATGCCATCCAATCCGAGCCAGACGAATCCCTCGATGAACTGATGAATGGCGAATAGCGTGGGCAGCGCCGCGAAAAGCAATTCGCGCCGGTGCTTCACCTTGGTCAAGGTGACGACGCCGACGGCGCCCAAAACTCCGCTGCCAACAAAGTTGGCGGTAGCTGAAAAACACATGACTCGCTCTCTCCGCTGCGAGGATTACACTAATCTTCGCGGAACGCAAAACATTTTTCACGCCGCCGTTTTGCAAATTTACCAGGAATTGTCACGGCGGCGAGGGGAGATGACGAGCGATAAAGTCGAGTACGAGGGATGGCCCACTCTAGTGCATTCGGCACGGACGGCGGTTTTAGCTGTCCATCGGAATTGCGGTGGGGCTGATATTGGGGCGGGCGTGGCCGGGGAGGTAGCCGCGCCCGCAGAGACGAAGTGAATTCTTTCTTCGTTCGATCAAAGAAAAATACTTGCGCGCGGCCGCGGTCTTCCGGCCCTTATTTGCTTTTGTCTTCGCCTTCGGCGCCGGGAACGGGGTGTTCGACTCCCTGTTGGGCTTCGGCTTCTTCCATTGCTTTCTTGGTTTCGGCGGCACGCTTGGAGCGGACTTCGCTGCGCTTCTGGCGCTTCTCATCCAGCACCTTCTCGCTGCCCAGGAGTTCGACGAAGGCATTGTCGGCGCCGTCGCCTTTTCGCCATCCGGTGCGGACGATGCGCAGGTAGCCGCCGTTACGATCGCCGAAGCGCGGGCCGATGGTGTCAAACAGTTTGTCGACGGCTGCGCTGGTCATCAGATAAGCCAGAGCCTGACGGCGGGCGGACAGATCTCCGCGCTTGCCCAGGGTGATCATTTTCTCGACTTGTGGACGCATAGCCTTGGCCTTGGGGACCGTGGTCTCGATTCGCTCCTCGATGATGAGCGAAGTGACCAGATTCCGCAGCAAGGAGCGGCGGTGCGCGGTATTACGACCCAGTTTCCATCCTGCTACTTTGTGACGCATGGCTGAAATCCTCTGTTCCGGCAGGGAGGAAAAGCAGATTCCTCGCTGCACTCGGAATGACAAAATTTGGAGGGACGGGTCAAAGACCCGTCCCCACACGATTCTTGTTCTTACAGATCGTTATCGATGCCGTATGCCGACGCGGGCAGAATCTGGTTGGAAGTCGGGCCGGGCACGGCATTGCCTTGCTCGTCAATCTTCATTCCCAGACTCAATCCCATCGTTCCCAAAATTTCTTTGATCTCGTTCAGCGACTTGCGCCCGAAGTTCTTGGTCTTGAGCATTTCGGCTTCGGTTTTCTGCACCAGTTCGCCAATCGACTGAATGTTCGCGTTCTTCAAGCAGTTGTAGCTGCGCACCGAGAGCTCGAGCTCCTCGACGGAACGATTGAGATTTTCGTTCTTGATCTCGGGCTTGCGCTCCTCGGACGACGTCGAAGTCTCGATATCCTCCTCGAAATTGATGAAGATGTTCATGTGGTCCTTGAGCAGCTTCGCAGCCAGGCCGATGGAATCAGCCGGGGTGATGGAGCCGTTAGTCCACACTTCGAGGGTGAGCTTATCGTAGTCGGTGATCTGGCCGAGACGCGCAGCTTCCACGGTGTAGTTGCACTTGCGCACCGGAGAGTGTACGGAATCGATGGGGATGAAACCGATGCCGAGGTCCTCGTCGAAATTCTTGTCGGCAGAGGTGTAGCCGCGGCCGCGCTTGAGCCGCATTTCCATGTCGAGCTTGCCGCCTTCGCTGACGGTGGCCACGTAGACATCTTTATCAAGAACCTCGACATCCGCATCTGCTTCAATCATGCCGGAGGTAACTACGCCCGGTTGATCGGCGCGCAGATAGATGGCTTTGGGCGCATCGCCGCTGAGCTTGAAGGGAATCTGTTTCAGGTTCAGGATGATGTCGGTGGCATCCTCAACCACTCCGGGGATCGACTGGAATTCGTGCAGCACGCCTTCGATTTTCACTGCCGTGACTGCAGCTCCTTCGATCGAAGAAAGCAGCACGCGCCGGAGGGCGTTGCCAATCGTGGTGCCGAAGCCGCGTTCGAACGGTTGGGCCCAGAAGATGCCGTACTTATCGGTGAGGGTCGAAGTATCGACCGCCAGACGTTTCGGTTTTTGAAAACCTTTCCAAAGCATTGGTTATTCTCCTTCGGCCGTTTGGCTCAGTCCTGACATCCCTGAACTGGTCCGCGTTGCGTTCAGGTCAATCGTCAGCACAGGCTGATCTGGCTCGAAATAGTGGACCAGAAAAACCGTCGTTGGTCGTTCGTCGTCGGTCGTTGGCGTTTGGCAATAGCGTCTCTGGCCAACGACCAAAGACGAACGGCCAACGACTGCCGTTTACTTGCTGTACAGTTCTACGATCAACTGCTCATTCACCGGCAGATGAATATCTTCGCGCTTGGGCAGGGACAAGACCTTGCCCTTGTAATTGTCGCGATCGATTTCCAACCACGTGGGCGCGTTCTGATGGCTGGCGAAATCCTTTGCCGGCTCCAGAATCGCCAACTTGAGGCTGCCTTCGCGGATGGCAATTTCTTCGCCAACGCTCACCTGGTAGGAGGGAATGTTGACCTTGCGGCCATCCACCTGAACGTGGCCGTGGCGCACCAGTTGGCGCGCCTGGCGGCGAGACACGCCGAAGCCAAGGCGGTAGACCACGTTGTCCAAGCGGCGCTCCAGTTGTTGCAGGAGCAATTCGCCGGTGACGCCCTTGGTGCGCGCGGCCTTCTCGAAATAATTTCGGAACTGGCCTTCCTGGGCGAAGTAAATACGCTTGGTCTTCTGCTTTTCGCGAAGCTGCAGGCCGTATCCCACGATTTTCGACTTGCGATCCTTGCCGTGCTGGCCGGGAGCGAAATTGCGCTTCTCGATGGGACACTTGTCGCTAAAGCATTTGGTGCCTTTGAGGAACAGTTTCATGCCCTCGCGGCGGCAGAGACGACAGACGGGATCAGTATAACGTGCCAAGTTGCTTCTCCTTTAGATGACCGGTTTACAGGTTTGGCTCCACCCTTCGTCCCGGACGAAATAAGCTGTTAGCTTTTAGCTGTTAGCTGTTAGCTTCTAGCTAAAAGCTAAGAGCTAACGGCTGACTACTACACTCTACGGCGCTTCGGCGGCCGGCAGCCGTTGTGCGGAATCGGCGTAGCGTCTTTGATGTTACGCACCTCGATGCCGGAAGCGGCGAGAGCACGAATGGCGGATTCGCGCCCCGAACCGGGGCCACTGACTCGCACTTCGACGCTGCGCACGCCGTGATCGCGCGCCATCACGGCGGCATTCGATGCGGCCTGCTGGGCGGCAAAGGGCGTCCCTTTGCGTGATCCGCGAAATCCGAGCGAGCCCGAACTCTTCCACGAGAGCACATTCCCGGCTTGATCGGCGATGGTCACAATCGTGTTGTTGAAAGAAGCCTGGATGTGCGCAATGCCGTGGGAGACGTGCTTGCGCTCCTTCTTCTTGAAGGTCTTCTTCTTGCCTTTTTTCTCTGGCGCCGCGGGGCCGCCTGCTGCTGCTGGTTTTGCCATAGTGTTTCAGTCCTTGGTCGCGGGCCGTTGGTCGTTGGCCTCGGCAAATGCTGCCAACGACCAAAGACTAACGACCAACGACGAGTTATGTCTTGGTCGCAGTCTTCTTCTTTGCCGCCACTGTGCCTTTGCGCGGACCTTTGCGGGTGCGGGCGTTGGTGTGGGTACGCTGTCCGCGCACCGGCAAATTGCGGCGATGGCGATATCCGCGATAGGAACCGATTTCGATGAGCCGCTTGATGTTCATCGAAACTTCCTTGCGCAGATCGCCTTCCACCAGTCCTTCCGCCTCGATCACCTGGCGGATGCGGTTAACCTCATCCTCGCCCAGGTCCTGAACCTTCTTCATCGGTTCCACCTTCGCCGTATCGAGAATGCGGGCGGCACGCGGATTACCGATTCCGTAGATATACGTGAGCGCAATGTTGATGTGCTTGTTGCGCGGAAGGTCGACGCCTGCAATACGTGCCATAGTTGTCCTCTATTATCCCTGGCGTTGCTTGTGTTTGGCTGTTTCGCAGATCACTCGCACCACACCCTTGCGGTGAATGACCTTGCACTTGTCGCAAATTTTCTTTACCGATGCACGTACTTTCATAAGTACAGCTCCTAGCTTCTAGCTTCTAGCTTCTACCTTCTAGCGACCACGGGTTTAGCCAAAAGCTAGCAGCTAGGAGCTTATTTGTAGCGGTACACAATGCGTCCGCGATTCAGATCATAGGGCGAAAGTTCGACCGCGACTTTGTCGCCCGGCAGGATGCGGATGAAATTCTTGCGCATCTTGCCCGAAACGTGAGCCAGCACCTGGTGCTTGTTTTCGAGTTCCACTTTAAACATGGCATTGGGTAGCGGCTCCAGCACCGTTGCCATCACCTCAATCGCGTCTTCTTTGCTCATCGACTCCTTAAGAAAGCTTTTAGCTGTTAGCTCTTGGCCTTTAGCTAAAAGCCAAGGGCTAAGAGCTAAGAGCTGCTATTGCGTCAAAATTACCGGACCCTCTTTTGTCACTGCCACGCAGTGTTCGAAATGGGCGCTGCAGCTTCCGTCAGTGGTTACGGCGGTCCACTTGTCTTCTAACACGCGGGCACCGGGCTGGCCAAAATTCACCATGGGTTCAATCGCCAGCACCATGCCTTCCCGCAACCGGGCGCCGTGGCCGCGGGCGCCGAAGTTCGGGACTTGCGGCTCTTCGTGCAGTTTGGTTCCGATGCCATGTCCCACAAATTCGCGCACCACGCTGAAACCGTTAGCTTCAACAAATTCCTGTACCGCCGCGCCTACGTCGCCAACTGCATTTCCCACACGCGCCTGCTCGATGCCCTTGTACAACGAGGCTTCCGTAACCTCGAGCAGCTTACGAACCTCGGGTTTAACCGAATCGCCCACCGGCACCGTAATCGCGGCATCGCCGTAGTATCCGTCCAGGACTACGCCGCAATCGATCGAAACAATGTCGCCGGCCTGAAGCACCCGCTTTTCCGACGGGATGCCGTGCACGATTTCATCGTTCACCGAGGTGCAAAGCACGCACGGGTAATCGTAGTAGCCCTTGAATGCCGGCTTCGCGCCCAGATCCTTAATCTTTTTCTCGGCGGCACGTTCCAGATCCATGGTCGTGACGCCTGGGGCCACCAGCGCGCGAACGTGATCCAGCACTTCGCGAACGATGTGGCCGCTGTTGCGCATCCGCTCGATTTCGGACGTCGACTTACAAACAATTGCCATCCCGATGCTCAACCACCCAGAAAATCTGCCCCGTGACCTCGCCAATGTCCAAGTCGCCATTCACCGAAGCCAGGCGACCTTTGTGCTCGTAATATTCCGCCACCGGCTTAGTCTGGAGATCATACTCCAACAGACGTTTCCGAATGACTTCCTCGCGATCGTCATTGCGGATGATCAGCGGGGAACCATCAACATCGCAAATGCCTTCGACGCGAGGAGGCTGGAAATAGACGTTGTAGATGTGTCCGTTGGCGAGACAAGTCCTACGTCCGGTGAGCCGCTTTACCAACTGATTATAGTCCACGTCGATGCGGATCACAATTGGCAGGCGCTTGCCCGCGCTTGAGTTGTCAAAGAGCTCGCTCTCAAAAAAGGCATCCAGCCATCCGGCTTGCGTTGCCGTGCGCGGGAATCCGTCGAGGATGAAACCGCGCGCGCAATCCGCGTCCCGGAGCCGGCAAGCCACCATATCGCAAACTAGAACGTCGGGAACCAGTTCGCCGCGGCCCATAATCGCTTTGGCTTGCACGCCCAACTCGGTGCCGCGCTGCACGTTGTCCCGCAGAATGTCTCCGGTTGAGATCTGCGGGATGCCATATTGCTCGGATATCCGCTTGGCTTGGGTGCCCTTACCGGCGCCGGGTGGCCCAAGCAAGATAACTGGTCCGAGATTTTGCGAGGCATCCATCGAACTGACTCTAGTACGTCCCTGATTTACAGGCTCACGCGATCAGCTCGAATGTCCACCGGCCGACCTCGCGGTACGGCAACGTCTCTAACTTATGTCCAACTGCCTTATGTCCAACTGCGGCGGCCGCGAATACGTCCGCTCTTGGGGGTAAATCCATCGTAGTGGCGCATGATGAGTTGCGCTTCAATCTGCGTCACCGTGTCCATGGCGACACCGACCACGATCAGCAGCGACGTGCCCCCGAAATAAAACGTGACCCCAAGACCGTTCGTCACCCAGGCCGGCAAGCGCTCGAAAAATGCCCCGATCGGTCCATACAGATGGTTCAGATGGATTCCCGTGATCATCCACTCGGGAATAAAGGAGATGATGATCAGGTACAGCGCACCCACGAGGGTAATTCGAGTGAGAATCTCGTTGATGTGATCAGCCGTACGCTTGCCTGGCCGGATGCCGGGAATAAAGCCCCCATATTTCCTCATGTTATCGGCAACCTCGTTAGGGTTGAACACGATCGACACGTAGAAGTAGGCAAAGAAAATAATTCCGACAGCGTACAGAAATGTGTAAAGCGGTTCGCCCCAACCCAGCCAGTGGATCAAGTCGCCAAAGTAGCGATTGTTCTTCAATCCCTGGCCCACCATTTGCGGCATGGTCAAGATTGACGAAGCAAAGATCACCGGCATCACGCCGCCGGCATTGACCCGCAGGGGCAAGTGAGTGGATTGGCCTCCCATGACCTTGCGCCCGACCACGCGCTTGGCGTACTGCACCGGAATCCGCCGTTCGCTGCGTTCCACATAAACGATAAACGCCACCACCAGAACCATGACGGCTACCAGCATCGCCATGGCGATTGGGGTAAACGGCCCCCATGCGGCATTCTTGGTTTTGTCGATCAGGTCGGCGACCCCGCGCGGAAGTCCAACCACGATGCCGGCGAAAATCAGCAGCGACATGCCGTTGCCGACGCCGCGTTCGGTAATCTGTTCGCCCAGCCACATGATGAATGCGCTGCCCGTGGTCAGGGTGAGCATGGTCATCAGGATGAAACCGGGGCCTGGGTTCCCAACGAAATCGCCACCGCTTTTTTCCAGGCCGATTGCGATGCCAAAGGATTGAACCGCGCTCAGGATCACGGTCAGATAACGCGTCCATTGCGTGATCTTCTTGCGGCCCAGTTCGCCTTCCTTCTGCAATTTGGCCAGCGGCTCATAAACCACCGTCAACAGCTGCAAAATAATGGAAGCCGTGATGTAGGGCATGATGCCCAGAGCGAAAATGGTCATGCGGCGGAGTTGGCCGCCGGAGAAAAGATCGACGAACCCCAGGGCCGTGCCCCGGTTCTGCTCGAAAAACTGCTGCAACCGGTCGGCATTTACGCCCGGAGTCGGAATGTGCCCACCCAGGCGGTAAACCGCCAACAGCCCGAGCGTGAAGAGAATGCGCTTGCGCAGGTCGGGAATACGAAATACGTTGGCTAATTTCTCGAGCATTACTGCAAGACCTCAAACTTGCCGCCAGCTTTGGTGATCTTGTCTTGCGCCGACTTGGAAAATTTGTGTGCGTGCACGGTGAGCGCGACCGAGAGCTCTCCGTCGCCCAGAATCTTGACTGGGTGTTTGGTGCTGATAACGCCGGCCTTGCGCAGCAGCTCGGGAGTGATGGTAGTTTCACCGAGCCCCGCCAGCTTTTCCAGATTCACGATGTTGAATTCCTTGCGGAAGATATTGGTGAAGCCGCGCTTGGGCATGCGGCGATGGAGCGGCATCTGGCCGCCTTCAAAGCCACGCATCATGCGCGAACCGCTGCGCGAACGCTGGCCTTTGTGGCCGCGGGTCGAGGTCTTGCCCATGCCGGAACCCATACCCCGCCCGACGCGCTTCTTGCCGGAGTTCGCCTTCTTCGGTGCCCGAATATTCGAAAGATTCATAAGGAAGCTCTCAGCTCTTAGCTTTCAGCTCTCAGCCATTCGCAAAACCGCCGAGCGCTGACCGCTCCTTTACTGCACGATCTCTACCAGATGCGGAACCTTCGCCACCATGCCGCGAATGGCGGCAGTGTCCGGACGCTCGATCACCTGATTCAGCCGCGTGAAACCCAGTCCCTTGACCACCAGCTTCTGTTTTACCGGGGCGCAAATCGCGGAACGCACCCACTTCAGATGGAGCTTTTCGCCGCCTGCATTCGATTTCTTTGCCGTCATTCCGTCCGTCCTTCTATAACTCTTCTGCAGTCTTGCCGCGCATGGCGGCGACATCGGCCCGGTTCTTCAACTTTTTAAGCGCGTCGAAGGTTGCCTTGATGACATTGTGCGGGTTGGTGGTTCCAATCGATTTGGTCAGCACATTCTGCACCCCCGCCGAGGTCATGACAGCCCGCACCGCGCCGCCTGCAATTACGCCAGTGCCTTCCGGAGCCGGCTTCAGCAGCACCATCCCTGACCCGAAGCGTCCGAGCACCGCGTGCGGAATGCTGGTTTGGGTAAGGTTGACCTTCATCAGATTCTTCTTTGCCGACTCAATTCCCTTGCGGATGGCCTGGGGAACTTCTTTCGCTTTGCCCGAACCGTATCCGACCACCGCGGAACCGGGATCTCCTACCACGACGAGAGCGGCGAAGGAGAGATTCTTGCCTCCCTTGACTACCTTGGTGACCCGGTTAATGGCGACTACCTGGTCCTTGAGTTGGTAGGAACCCGCATCGAGCTTCTTAATGAGTGTTGGCATTCTTTTCCCATCTTGTAATTTAGTAATCGGGTAATTGAGTAATTTGAAAATCCCAAACGTCCAAATTACAAAATCACCAAATTACTCAATTACCAAATTCGCTTAGAACTGTAATCCGGCTTCGCGAGCCGCATCCGCCAAGGCCTTCACTCGACCGTGATAAATGTATCCGCCGCGATCGAAGACAACTTTGCTAATGCCTTTGGCTTTCGCCCGCTCGGCAATCAACTTGCCCACGGCCTTGGCCGAGGCCACGTTTCCGCCGGTGCGCCGCTCGCCCTTCTTGCCCTCGGCAGAATGCGCGAAGACCACAGTCGCGCCTTGCAGGTCGTCGATCAGTTGCACATAGATATGGTTCAGCGATCGGTATACGTTCAGCCGCGGCCGCTCGGAAGTTCCCAGGATCTTCTTGCGAATGCGCTCGTGTACGTGCCGCCGGTTTGTGTTTTTCGATGTCCGCGTTAGCATAAAAATGTCCTTAGTCGTTCGTCGTGGGTCGTTGGCCAAAACCAAGAACCCGTCTTCATGAACTTTCCCGGCACCCGTCAATCGCTCTCGGCCGACGACGAACGGCCAACGACGGACGACGAATTTACTTCGCTCCCGTCTTGCCCACCTTTTTCTTCAAACGCTCGCCCGCATAGCGCACGCCTTTGTTCTTGTACGGATCCGGCGGGCGCAGGCTGCGCATTTCGGCGGCGACCTGCCCAACTTTCTGGCGATCGATGCCGGTGACACTCAGCTTGGTCTGCTTGGGATCGACCATCGCTTCAATGCCGGAAGGCAGTGGATACTCGATCGGATGCGAGTAGCCCAGGCTGAACACGACCGTGCCCTTGCCTTTCATTTCGGCGCGATATCCGATGCCGACGATTTCCAGGTCTCGAGTCCATCCCTTGGTGACGCCTTCGACGGCGTTGTTGACCAAGGCGCGGGCTAAGCCGTGAACCGCGGCTTGAGAGTCATTTTCGCGCACCGCCAGCAGATGTCCGTCCTGCTGCTGGACTTTAATGCCCGCTGGCAGTTGGGTGTCCAACTTACCCTTCGGACCCTGGACCGCGACCGTGTTGCCTTCGATCTTGACCGTAACTCCCTTGGGGAGCGGGATCGGTTTTTTTCCAATTCGTGACATAAGCTTTTAGCTCTCAGACTTCAGCTCTCGGCTTAAGCTACTAGCTTCTGGCTACTAGCTTTGCCAATCTACTATCACACCTTATGCGATCCTGAGACCGCGTCGACATCCTGCGCTTCGTCCCCAAGCTAACAGCTAGAAGCCAGTAGCTAGGAGCTGTGCTTACCAAACTTCGCAGAGCAACTCGCCGCCAAGGCCCTGCTTGCGCGCCTGGCGTCCGGTCATCACGCCGCGGGGCGTGGTGAGAATGTTGATGCCGAGCCCACCCAGCACGCGGGGAATCTCGGTGCGCCGCACATACACCCGGCAACCCGGCCGGGAAACGCGGTTCACATTCGAGATCACGGCTTCGTTATTGTTGGCGTATTTCAGGTAGATCCGCAGGATCTTGTGACCCTCCTCCTCCGTCGCCTTGAAATTGGAGACATAGCCCTCTTCCTTCAGAATGCGGGCAATCTCCAGCTTCAGCTTGGAGGCGGGAATATCCACCTTTTGATGCCGAGCGCTAATCGCATTGCGAATTCGCGTCAGCATATCTGCGACCGGATCGGTCAACCTCATGCGTTCCTTCTCCTCAATCGCCCGTTTGCTTCGGCCATTCTTGCACTGCGCCGAAGAACCCGCGACGACGTATAACAGCACCGCTTGCGGCACGGCTGAAGCCGCGCCCTTCCATCTCTACCACGACGACTTCGAAACCCCGGGAATCTCTCCCCGCAACGCCAAGCCCCGGAAGCACAGGCGGCAGATGCCGAACTTGCGCAGGTAGGCGCGCGGACGCCCGCAAATCTGGCAGCGGTTGTGCCGGCGCGTGGAAAACTTGGGCCGCTTTTCCTTGCTGTCGCGCGCCTTCTGAAACTCCGCTTGGATCTTCTTGTCCTTAACTCGTTTTGCTGTAGTCATGAAACCTTTCTGATCGAATAAATCAATGATTCAATCTCTCAATGAGTCATTCTCTCAAGTCTTACGCCCGGAACGGCATGCCGAGGTGACGCAAAAGAGATCGCGACTGGTCGTCGCTGCGTGCTGTCGTCACAATCGTGACATTCATCCCTTTTTGCTTGTCCACCTTGGCGTAATCGATCTCGGGAAAAATCAACTGGTCGTGCAGGCCCAGTGTGTAGTTGCCGCGGCCGTCGAACGATTTCGTCGAAACCCCCTTGAAATCGCGCACCCGGGGCAGGACGACATTTACCAGCCGGTCGAAAAATTCATACATGCGGTCGCCGCGCAAAGTAACCATCGCGCCGATTGCCTGTCCCTCGCGCACCTTGAAGGCTGCGATGGATTTTTTGGCTCTCGTCACCACCGGCTTCTGGCCGGTAATCTGGCCAAGCTCGTGCACCGCCGGATCGAGCACCTTGGCATTCTGCGTGGCTTCGCCCACTCCCATGTTGACTACGATCTTATGCAGATGCGGCACCGCCATGGGATTCTTCAGATCGAATTCCTTCATCAGCGTGGGAGCAACTTCCTTCTGGAAGCGAGCCTTCAGCCGCGGCATCTCTTTCGCACTGTGGCGCGCGACTGCGGGAGCTTTCTGCTCTTCCTGCTGTGCGCCCTTCTTTTCTTTTTTTTCTTTTGCCATTGCTCAGTACCTTTGTCAGCTACTAGCTTCTGGCTTCTAGCTCACCTCTAGCTAGAGGCTGGGAGCTAGCAGCTAGGAGCTTATTTATCCAGCGTCGTTCCACACTTCTTGCAAACCCGCACCTTGCGGTCGCCGCGGAGTTCGTGGCCGATCCGCACCGGTCCACAAGTCGAGCACAGCAGTTGCACGTTGGAGAGCGCGATGCGGCTCTCCTGCTCGGCAATTCCGCCCTTGACGTTGCGCTGCGGGTTGGGACGCACGTGCTTTTTCACCAGCATGACGTGTTCGACCAGAATCTTGTTGTCGTTGGGAAACACGCGCAACACCCGGCCTTCTTTGCCCTTGTCCCGGCCGGTGATCACCTTCACGGTGTCATTACGCCGGATATCGACTCGTTTATGTTCCGTGCTCACTGTTCTCATTTCAAGCCCTTCTACTCTCCCGCACGTCTCTACAGTACTTCCGGTGCCAAAGACACAATCTTCAAAAACTTTTTCTCGCGCAGTTCCCGGGCCACCGGCCCGAAAACGCGGGTTCCCACCGGCTCACCAGTTTCATTGATCAGCACCGCCGCATTCTCGTCGAAGCGGATATAGGTGCCGTCGCGGCGGCCATACTCCTTGTGAGTACGCACGATCACCGCTTTGACCACCGTCCCCTTTTTCACCTGCCCATCGGGAGAAGCCTCTTTCACGCTGGCCGTCACCACATCGCCCAGACCCGCCCGCAGTCCGGTCGAGCCGCCGAGCGGCAGAATGACCTGCAGTTTGCGGGCGCCGGAGTTGTCGGCGACCTCAAGCCAAGTTCTCATCATCACAGCCATAATTCCGTCTCCCCCAGGGCTCCACGTTTCCTGAACTTTGTTTACCGAACTCCGTTTACTTAACGTCAACAACAATCTGCTCCGGCGCCAGTGCGGTTTTGCGCACAATCTGCTTGAGTCGCCAGCGCTTCAATTTGGATAGTGGCCGGGTCTCTTCCAGGCGCACGACGTCTCCGATGCGAGCCTCGTTTTTTTCATCGTGGGCGTAGAATTTTTTCGCCTTCGAAACCACGCGGCCATAAAACGCATGCGACTTCTTGCGTACGACTTCGACGACGATGGTCTTCTTCATGCGATTCGAGACCACCTCGCCGACCACTTCCTTGCGGCGGCCCGCGGCTGCGGGCTGGCTCTGCTGTGTGCTGGTTTCTGGCATTACTTGCTCCCCGTCTTGCCGCTCGCGGCGCGCGCGCGCTCCCGGCCAATGGTCTTCACCCGCGCGATGTCCCGGCGCATGCCGCGAATCTTCTTCAGGCTTTCGGTCTGTCCCATGTTGAGCTGGAACTTCAGCTTGAAGAGCTGATCGTTGAGATCGCGCTCCTGATGAAGAAGCTCATCGTCGGTCAAGTTGCGGATTTTTTCCGGTTTCATAATTCAGTCCCAGTTCTCATTGTCAGTGCGCCGCCGATTCGCGCTTCACGAACCGGGTGCGCAAGGGCAGCTTGTGCGAAGCCAGCCGCATGGCCTCGGAGGCATCCTGCGGCGAGACCCCTTCCATCTCGAAAAGGATCTTGCCAGGACGAACCACGGCGACCCAGTGATCCGGCGCTCCCTTGCCTTTTCCCATACGAGTTTCCGCCGGCTTCTTGGTGACGGGCTTGTCCGGGAACAGACGAATCCAGATCTTGCCGCCCCGCTTGACGAAACGCGTCATCGCGACCCGGCTGGCCTCGATCTGCCGGTCGGTAATCCATCCCGGCTCGAGAACCTTCAATCCATAATCCCCGAAAGCCAGCTCGCTGCCGCGCCACGCCTTGCCGGTCATGCGTCCGCGCTGCTGCTTGCGGTACTTTACTTTCTTTGGCATCAACATAAGTCAGCTCTTAGCTTCTAGCTCTTAGCTTCCCGCTTAAGACGTAGCAAGCTACGTCTCTACAACGATCCTTAAAATGCGCCGCCCAGTTGGGGCTCCCGCTTTTTCGCGGCGGGCAGAATCTCGCCTTTATAAACCCAGCACTTCACGCCAATTACGCCGTAAGTGGTCCGCGCTTCCGTGAAACCATAATCGATATCCGCACGAAGGGTGTGCAGTGGCAAACGCCCTTGCAGATACCATTCGGAGCGCGCGATTTCATTTCCGTTCAGTCTGCCGCTCACCCGCACCTTGATTCCTTTGCAGCCGAAGCGCAACGCGGAGTCCACCGCCTTGCGCATGGCACGCCGGAAACCCACGCGTTTTTCCAGTTGCAACGCGATCGATTCCGACACCAGCTGCGCATCCAGCTCTGGCTTGTGTACTTCCTGGATGTCTATATAGATCTCGCGGCCATTCATGCGTTTCTGCATGTCCGCCTTGAGCTTGTCGATCTCGGCCCCTTTGCGGCCAATGATAATTCCCGGTCGCGCGGTCTTGATGATGACGCGCAGCTTGTTGCCGGGACGCTCGATCTCAATCGAGCTGACGCCTGCCGACTTCAACTTGTCCTTCAGTTCGTTCTTCAGCTTGACGTCTTCCAGCAACTGCTTGTCATAATCGCGCTCGGCAAACCAGCGCGACTTCCACGGCTTGGTGTAGCCGAGGCGAAAACCATAAGGATGAACTTTTTGTCCCATCGTTTCTCCTAAACCACCTGGCGAATCCTACCGCGCTCCCGAAAACTTCTTGGCAGGCTTGGTCTTGCTTTTCCCTGCCGACGCTTTAGCTTTGCCTTTAGCTCTGGGCTTCGACGCTCCTGACGACGTACCGCTTACTCTCTCGGCGCCAACTACATTCGCCAGCGCCTTGCCGTCCTTGCCGCGTTCCGCCAGTTCGATTTCGATGTGCGCAATGCGCCGCACATAGTGATAAGCGCGACCCATCGGCGCCGGGCGTATCCGCTTCATTCGCGGCCCGTCGTTGGCGACGGCCCGCTTTACATATAAGTTGTCAACATCAACGTCCAAACCCTTCTCCGAACTCAGATAGTTGGCATTCTCCAACGCCGAGCGGAGCAACTTCTCGACCGTGGCCGCAACCCGCTTCTTGGTGAAGATCAACGTGTTCAGCGCATCCTCCACCCGGCGGCCCTTGATCAAATCCAGCACCAGGCGAGCCTTTTGCGGCGAGACGCGCATGAACCGTGCTTGAGCTCGAAATTCCATCGTACGTCTCCTTTACGCCTTCGGCGCCGGGGCTGCCGGAGCCGCTCCCGCCGCGGGACTGGAAGCGCCCGGACCGCCAGGAATGCCGGCGGGCTTGGCTGCTGTCTCGGTTGCCGCCCTCATCGAGTGTCCCTTGAACTGGCGCGTAAAACTAAACTCGCCCAGCTTGTGGCCCACCAGGTTCTCGGTGATGTACACCGGGATAAATTTCTTGCCGTTGTGTACGGCGATGGTGTGGCCCACCATTTCCGGGACGATGGTCGAGCGCCGCGACCAGGTGCGCAGCACCTTCTTTTCGTTGCGCGAGTTCATGCCCTCCACCCGCGATTGCAGGAAACCATCCACGAACGGCCCTTTTTTTGTTGAACGTGCCATAATTCAGCTCTTAGCCTTTAGCTCTTAGCTAGTAGCTTTCAGCTCTCGCTGTCAGCCACAAATTCTGTGCCGCGTCACTTCTTGCCGCGCCGGTTAACGATAAATGCGTCCGTGCGCTTGTTGTTCCGGGTCTTGTATCCACGGGTCGGCTGCCCCCACGGGGTCACCGGATGACGGCCGCCGGAAGTTTTGCCTTCGCCGCCGCCGTGCGGGTGATCCACTGGGTTCATGGAAACGCCGCGATTGTGCGGCCGCTTCCCCAGCCACCGCGAAACCCCAGCTTTGCCGATGGTAACGTTTTCATGATCGAGATTGCCCACCTGGCCAATCGTCGCCATGCAGCCTTGCGCAACTTTGCGAATCTCGCCGGAAGGCAGCTTTACCAGCGCGTACTCGCCTTCCTTGGCAACCAACTGGGCCGCGCCGCCAGCCGAACGCACCATCTGCGCGCCCTTCCCTGGCTTCAACTCCACATTGTGTATCGTCGTGCCGGGAGGAATGTTATGCAGCGGCAACGCATTGCCCACCAGAATATCGGCATCGGGACCACTCAAAACCTTTTGTCCGACCTTGAGCCCGTCGGGCTGCAGGATGTAGCGCTTTTCGCCATCGGCATAACTCAATAAAGCAATGCGCGCCGAGCGATTGGGATCGTACTCAATCGTGGCCACGGTTGCCGGAATGCCGATCTTGTCGCGCTTGAAGTCGATGATGCGCAACTTGCGCTTGTGGCCGCCGCCAATAAACCGCATAGTGGTCTGGCCCGAATTACGCCGCCCGCCGGTCCGCGGCTTGGGCTCAAGCAGAGGCTTGTGCGGCTGCGTGCTCGTAATATCGTCGTTGACCAGCGTGGTGCGAAAACGCAACGTCTGGGTTGTCGGTCTGTAAGTCTTGATTGCCATAAATCAGCTCTTAGCTTCTAGCTCTTAGCTTTTCTTTGCCACTGCGGTCACTCGGGTTGGCCAACGACCAATGACGAACGACTACAGATTCTGCGCGTACTCCGGCATTTTTTCGCCGGCCTTCAGCCGCACGTAGGCCTTCTTCCAATCCGGACGGTAACCGGCAAACTTTCCCCGCCGCCGCTCTTTTCCCGGATAAGTCGCGGTGCGGACGGAGTGCACCTTTACTTTGAAAATACCCTGCACCGCTTGCTTAATTTCCGTCTTGGTCGCCGCCGTCGCCACTTGAAAAACCAGGGTGTTCTGGTTTTCCTTGATGGCGAGACCTTTCTCGGTGATTACCGGACGCCGAAGAATCTGGTATGCGGATTTCATCAGGCCACCTCCGCCGCTTTTTCATGCCGGGTGCGGCGCCGCGGAGAACGCGATGCTTTCTTCTGCGCTTCTCCCTCGCCTTCCGCCGGTTTGTGTTGCCGCTTCGAAACCGAACCCTTGAGCGAAATCTGCAGCTTCTCAATCGCCGGCTGCGAAAAGATCGCCCGGTCGTAGCGCAGCAGATGGTAAGGATGAACTTCGTTACCGCTCATTAGTTCGACGCCATGAAGATTTCGCGAGCTCAGCGCCAAATTGCGATTCTCATGCTTGGGAACCTCGACCAACAGCGCCGTGCCATCGACTTTGAGCGCATCCAAAGCCTCGCGGAACTGCTTGGACTTGGGTTCTTTCACATCGAATGCGTTCACAATGATCAACTTGCCATCCGCAAACTTGGAAGCCAGCGCGGAGCGCAACGCTCCCAGCAATTTCTTGCGGGGAAAAGCGTAGTCGTACGAGTGAGGCTGCGGGCCATGCACCGTACCGCCGTGCCGCCACAATGGCGAACGAATCGAACCTACGCGAGCCCGTCCCGTGCCCTTTTGTTTCCAAAGTTTCTTGCCTGCTCCGGAGACCAGTTTCTTGTTCTTGGTGGCGTGAGTTCCGGCCCGGTGGGCGGCGCGGTAATGTTTTACCGCCTCCCACAGCAGGTCTTCGTTCACTGCGCCGAAGACCTCGTCAGCCAATTCCAGGCTGCCGACTTTGGCTCCGCTCAGATTGTGAATATCAATGGTTGCCATAAACGTAACTCGTGATCTGGAAGCTGCTTTCTCTTCTTCCTTGACCGACGACGAACGGCCAAGGACCAACGACCGCTTCTAAGCCTTCTTGGCCGCGCGTTTGGCCGCCTTCAACGGATCAACCGTCGCCGATCCGGCGAATCCACGCCGCTCTCTCGGCGGTTTCTTGGCCTTCGTGATTATGAGATATCCACCCCTTGGGCCCGGCACGCTGCCTTCGACTACCAGCAAATTATCTTCTTTATCCATGCCCAGCACGCGCAGGTTGCGAACCGTCACCCGGTCCACCCCCATGTGTCCCGACATGCGCATACCTTTAAACACGCGTGACGGAAACGCGGACGAACCAATCGATCCCGTGATCTGAAACATCGAACCATGCGACTTTGGACCTCCAGCAAAATGATGCCGCCTGACCACGCCGGAGAAACCACGTCCCTTGCTGATGCCGACAATGTCCACAAATTTTTCGCCGTCGAAGATGTCTACCAGCACGCGATCGCCAGCCTTCACGAGTCCGTCGCCATTGCCTTCGGTCTTTTCTTCGACTTCGATCGGAACCTCGCGCATGAACTTGACCGGAGGCAGATTGTTCTTGCCCAGGTGTCCGCGAGCCGGCTTGGTCAGCCGCGATTCTTTCACAAACTCGACTAGCCCGATCTGCGCCGCAACATACCCGTCCTTGGTCTGCGTCTTATGCTGCGTGATCACGCAAGGTCCAGCCTGCAGCACGGTCGCGGGATGAACGTCGCCCTTGTCGTCGAAGAGCTGCGTCATACCGACCTTCTTGCCTAAGATTCCCGTTACCTTTGCCATGTCTCATCTTCTCCGCTAAACCCAGCGTGGCTGTTGGCTGGGGCGTCTCGCTCCAAACTGAAAGCTGAGAGCTGACGGCCGACAGCTATTTATGTTCCTTGCCAAACGCCTTAATCTCGACGTCCACGCCCGCAGGCAAATCGAGCTTCATCAGCGCGTCGACGGTCTGCTGCGTGGGCTCAAGAATATCCAGCAACCGCTTGTGCGTGCGGATTTCAAACTGCTCGCGCGATTTCTTGTCCACGTGCGGAGAACGCAGCACGCAGTACTTGTTTTTCATCGTGGGCAAAGGAATCGGCCCCGCGATCTGCGCGCCCGTGCGCTTCGCGGTCTCGACGATCTCACCCGTGGACTGATCCAGGATGCGGTAGTCGTAAGCCTTTAACCGAATGCGAATTCTTTCTTTTCCAATCACTTTTGTTTCTCGCTAACCCCCCCCGGCTGTCCGGGAAGAAAGAACTGGCGGCAAACCGCAAGCCGCGATTTGTCTAGATTTTCCTACGTCACGATCTCGCTGATCGTACCTGCGCCCACCGTGTGCCCGCCTTCGCGGATCGCGAAGCGCAAGCCTTTTTCCATGGCCACCGGCGTGATCAGCTCAATCACCAGGCTGACGTTGTCTCCCGGCATCACCATCTCGGTCGCCTCCGGCATCTCCGCCACGCCCGTCACGTCCGTCGTCCGCAAGTAAAACTGCGGACGGTATCCCTTGAAGAACGGCGTGTGCCGCCCGCCTTCTTCTTTGGTC
>Ga0182014_10002048_pt1 | contig 26035 bp, 27 predicted proteins | sample 612S2DmetaG_FD_120489 | JGI IMG/M metagenome (GOLD analysis project Ga0182014, IMG submission 120489) | Permafrost microbial communities from Stordalen Mire, Sweden - 612S2D metaG | ecosystem: Environmental > Terrestrial > Soil > Wetlands > Permafrost | place: Sweden: Stordalen | collected... | reverse complement strand
GCTTCAAAGCCCCGGCATCGTCCGGGGCTTTTTTGTGATCAGAGAAGGGTAGCCCCTCTATTGGCGACTTCCGTTCCTGGCCCAAAACCTACCTCCGGCGATGTCCGAGTTGCGTCCGCTTCCTGGGCTATAACGGAAGTCGCAGTTCGGGGCCGTTAGGTCTTGGAGGCGGCGGGGCAGGAGCACGGCGGGACTATCTATAAGCGACATTCGCCCCGTCGTCGTCGACAATAACGTGCCCTTCTGCCAGACTTCTCACATGCCCGCGTAGCCGGGCTTCAATGGGAGGATCGTTATGCTAACACGGAGAGGATTTGCGGGGGTCGCGGGCTGTGCGATCTGCAGCGTTGTAGGGTTTGCTGCAAGCGAGGCGTTCGCTCAGGGTTCAGCCGCAACAACTGCAAACGGCGTCACGAGGAAGGTCTTGAGCCGGACGGATGGACCTGCCGCAGGCTATGAAACAATAATCATGGATGTCACACTCGACCCCGGAGCGACCGTAGCCCGTCATACCCATCCTGGCATCGAGTCGACTTACGTCATGGAGGGTGAAATCGAGCTTCCCGTTCAGGGTCGACCGACGCAGACGCTGAAAGCCGGTGAAGCGTTCCAAGTCCCGCCAGAAACCCCGCATGCTGGCGGCAAGCCGGCGTCGGCCAAGACGAGGCTGATTGTCAATTACATCGTGGAAAAGGGTAAGCCGCTCGCAACCCCGGCCTAAGAAGAAGTTAGGCCACAGAGGCCGCCTTGGTTGGCGGCCTCTTTCACGTTCAGCCAAGCCTGAGGATGTCGCATCTTGGCACGAACCGGACTTCAGCGATGGCCGCAGTTTGGTCGCTATCGGGGGAAAGCGGACTTGGCGCTTTCCCCGACCGACTTCTGAAATTGACCCACATGAGACATTAAGCCGCCGGCGGAATTCTCACTGGCTTATGCATCGGATTTCTCGTGGTCACGCCAAAACCGCGCTTCGGCGATCCCGCCATAGTCCAGCCAGTCGATAGATAGAAATGAAGTGCGGTGGCCGTGCTATCGAGTGTAAGCCATTTAAGGCCACGGCTTGACGCCCAAACCTCGATACCTTGCATCAGACACTTGCTTGCCCCCTGAAATCTGGCCTCCGGTGCCACGTAGTTCAGAAACACCTCACCGTTGCCTCGGGCGGCCGCAACTCCTGTTATGCGCTGGCCTTCAACCGTCACAAGAACAGTATGGGCGGCGATCCATTGCCGCATGTTGTCTGCTGTCTTATTGCTCAACCACATCGATAGAGTGGCTGGGTCACTCTTATGGTCCAGCTCGCACAATTCTTGTATCGACCGGCGTATGACGTCGATTGCGCTATCGGCATCGGTAATTTGAGCTGGTCTAAGCTGCACGTGAATCATCTATGAACGGGACCATTTCAAACGCCCCTTAATCATTTATCTGTAGAGCCTTATGTACTATGCTCTCGAACTGAGCCCTGACATGATTCAAGCAACCCTGCGCCGTTGCTCACGAAATGTAGACAAGGACGTAAACATAAGACTTCGAACCCTTTCGGCTCACCCAGTCGCCTTCTGGCGGGAACTCCTCTTGCTCATGGGGTAATACATTCCAAGGGCGTCCCGTCGGACATGAATTTAACTAAATTCACCGGAGCCGGTTAAGTGACGCTATGCACAACGGCAACCGCGAATTTCCCGAACCGCTGACGCGCCACAGTTGCTTTGACCCTCGCTCCCCCTCGCAGCTTGCCAGCGAAATCAGCTCCAACGGAGCGGGCAGATAGGTAAGCATCGTCGGGAAGGTTCTCCGCTCGCAAAAATCCGTAACCCTTCTCAGCATTCCAAAACTCCATCACCCCATCAACCACTAACGCATCTCGTGGCAACGGCACGCTCGCCAGCTTTTGCACCGAATGGATCGCAATCGCCTCCAATTTTCCTTTGGGTACTGGCGCAACGTCGCAAACTATCTTATCGCCCTTTTCGATCAAATCGATTCCAGCCTGCTCAAGGGTCGTGCGATGCACAAATAAACTCCTACCTAGTCCGGCCTCCGCGAACCCATAGCCTCGCTCTGGATCGTACCAAGAGACGATTGCCTCGCGATGGCTAAAATTTTCCGTTTCGCCGTCTGCCGCTACCGGCTGCAGCGTCGAACTTTGCTCAATCCAGCGCGCTACCATCTCTGATCGAAACTGCCGTTGATTGTCAAACATGGCATCGGTCGGCAGTCGCACGAATAATTTGTCCTGATCGATAAGATACTCAAAGAACTGCTTCTGAATTTCTTCGGCAGACATGTTGCCGAGACGTGCGCTCCGAAGCGTATCAACAAGTTTAGTCGATCTCAGCGGAGTCGCAAAAGCCATTTCAGTAACAAAAAACGAATCCGTCGTGGGCATTTCAAAATGAATTCGACCGCAGTGTGAAATAGCGATGCGATCCGTCGCATCAACATCATCCTGCGACGAATCGTAAGGTTGGATTAGACCCGACGACAGCAACGTCGAAATAGCATTGTCGATTGCGCCTTCCGTCACCCCAGCCGCAACAAAATAGTGAGTGACCTGTTCAATTGAAACATAGCCCTCCAGGTCGCCCTCTTCCACTGCCGAACGTTCGATTAGCATTTTTAGAATGCTCAGAAGCAAAAGAGGCGATGTGGCAAAGTTCTGGGATACAGAAAACACGTTGAGGACATAAATGTTTTGATCCTGTTGAAATGCGTTGTAGTGGCCATGCAACAAGGCCTGCATGAACTTACGGTAATCGATCTTTAGCGGAACGTTTTTGCCATAAATGACAAACGACTTAACCAGGTCATCAACGCTGAAAACAGGAGAAAGGATGACAGATTGCGCTAAGTTCAGACATTTTTTTAAATTGTTGTTAGCAAGCCAACTCAGCCTTCGAGAAACGAAGTCCTCCTTAACAAATACTTCCTCCAAGCAGGCCGCAAACCCTTGAATGTTTTCAATGGTCAAACGGATGCCCTTTTTGAGAAAATACGAACGCTCGTCCTTTTGATTCTCTATCTTTCGTTTGAGAAATTCCACCCGCTTTTCCAGAACTGACTTCGTGGGCGGTACAGGCAGATAAAACATTTTGGAAGGAAATTTTTGAAACGGGCCGGCTTTAGAAAGTTTCCAAAAACTGCGATCCGTAACGGGAACTACGATGAACGAGAAAGGGACGGTTTCTCGTATTGCTTGCGAATATTGAAATACTGCTTCCTGAAAGGCGAAATCAAACGAATCGGCATTGTCGAATATCAGACACGGAAGCATTTTTCGACTTCGGACAATGTGCTCCAGTATCCGCAGCAAATATGTGTAGGGGTCTGAGTTCTTCTGCTCACTAAGGAATTCGCCGAATTTTATTTTGAATGCGTTCTTGTCGCTTTCGTATAGCGGCTTGAATTCACCCCGCATCCAACTCTGGTATTCTCTGAAATACAAACCTTGTAGCTCTTCATATGAAGCCAAGCCGTCTTTGAATATAAGTGTTTCCAGTCCGTCTTTCACATGCTTCGTCAACCATCTGCTCAGGCCGGTGAGATCATTTGTCGCCTTCGAGACATCGACTTTGACTACAGAGCAACGTTCGCGCACCGAAGTCTCCAGGACGCTTTTAAAAAATCGCTCCATGAACGTGGATTTGCCAGAGCCCGGATTGCCGACAATTATCACAGTCTCACCACGACCAGATTCGACTGCTTCTTTGATCTCACGCACCAATTGATTGTTGATGGTTGGATCAAGCGACGCTATCGAAGATGACACACTGCGAACAATTTTTTCTAAGCTTGCGTCAGCGTATCGGCTCTCGCGGGTCTCGACAAAGCACTCGGTCAACATTTCGGGATCATTGTCACCCGACAGGTTACCAAAAAATTCTCTGAACACCGGCTCCAAGTCTGTCGCCAATTGGGTTGCCGGCAAAAGTCTAACGTACTCATTTTGGTTAGCGGCAGACATTGGCTCGAAGGATTCGGCGGTCACACCGCTGGCCCTCGCAAACTGCACGTCATAGTGGCGCTGCGTTATCCGGCCCTGAATGTCGGCGCAAAGCAGCTTTGCTTTCTCGAAGGAAATATCCAGACTCATGCGCGCTCCCGCCTTTAGGGACATCCAAGCTCAACCAGGGGGCGAGGGCAAGAGGTTCAATGGCTTGGAACGCTATGGCTTGGCGCGTCTGCGGGTCGGCTTAAGAGTTAGAAATCACGCTTAATCAAAAGGAGTTTTCGGGGGCGGCGAATGCCCCCGACATGCGGGTTGGGTCGTGAAGGGACCCGTCGCAAAACGGTGGCGCGATATTCTGCGCTTTCCGCCGGTGAAGCCACAGCTCGGCCCGCTGGTACGCTGTGCGCCGTCAAGCCTCGGCTTGCGTGCCCACGCCTTCAAGCCACCATGCGCCCGCGCTATCATGCCTGCATACCCATCCAGAAGATCACCTTTGGACGGTGCGCGCTTCCGGCCTGTGCCGGGTCGAGGTCTATTGCGCCGACTATCGGTGCTCCCATCATCGGGTCATCGCGGCGGATTGGCCGGACGACGTTCGCCTGTCCGATCTCGAACCGAGGTTCAGGTGCGAGGCGTGCGGCAAGCGTGGCGCTGATATCAGACCGCACTTCGCCGATGCGGCTGCACCGGCCCGGCGCTGATCGCGGCGAAGCCGGTGGTTCTGGTAGGCCTTCCATCCCCACGATAGATACTTCCCCCCTTCCTGACAGTTCCCCTGTCTATTCTAGACAGGGGAACGAACTGTCAGAGGTAGGGCCTTGAACTGTCAGCGAACTGTCAGTGAACTGTCAGGATTCAAGAAGCCCATTATTGGCGGGGGTTTTCGAACTGTCAGCGAACTGTCAGAGAGCTGTCAGCCTGTGCTGCAGCGACTTCTCGAATTATACCTTAAGAAACAACTGTGCCGCAGCCACTTTTTGAATCCGTTCAGTCGAAAAATCGAACTGTCAATCGAACTGTCAAAACAGGGGTTCTGACAGCTCGCTGACAGCTTGATTTTAGGTCAATCCAGAGCCTGTATCAGCCGCAGGAACTTCCTGTTCCGGCCATCCACAGCTTCCGTTTTGGTCTCCACGTCCATCTTCCCGAGCGCCCGGCCTAGCGCCGTGTTGTCCCGGCTTGGCAGTTCCTTGCCGTCCTCCCCGATACGCCAGCCGCGCCGCCTGTTCCATTCTTTCAGGACGGACGATTGCCGCACCCATCTGTCATCCGAGAAGGCTTCGCGGCCCGCGACGTGGTTGATCGCCTCCGCGACGAGCCGATGGTTCAGGTCACTGGAGTCAGCGACCTTTTCCTTCCGGCACAACGCGATCAGTTCTTCTTCGGTCTCTCCCTCCTCGTCCGCCGCGTGCGCTGTTGGCTCCTTCACCTTTACCGGCGCAACGTCGGTTGCAAGCACCACGGTGATGGGGTCACCATCCTCGTCGATGCCGGTAGTCTCACCGTGCAGCCGGTAGCCGAATTGAACCTTCGAAGGGTCGCCGATACGGAACTTGATCTGCGACGCCTTCAAGGTGCAGATGGCCCCCGTCTTGGTCACGATCAGCACCGTATCGACGTCAGCTTCAATCGCTCCGCTACCTCTTGCGGTGTCGGTACCCTTCGTGGGGTGGTGCAGAGCCATCACGTTCGCGCCGGTCGCTTGGGCGATACGGTCAAGGCTCTTCACGTACAGGCCCGCGTCGGTGGCGTCGTTCTCGCTACCAGCACCGCGAGACTTCGCGAAGGTATCAACGATGATCTGCACGACGGGGAGCCCAAAGCGCTCCGCATTCAGCATTGCCACCTCGATCAAGTCCTTCTCTCCCCGAGAAGCCTGTCCGCTCTGGTCGAAGAGATCAATCGGCGCCTTCCATACCACGAAGGCGCAACGGCTCACGTCCTTGCCATCGCTGATAGCCCGCCGCCTCAACGCTCGCAGCCGTCGCCGAATATCTCTGTCGTTTTCCAAGGCGCAATAGATGACGACGCCATGGATTGTCTTCTTGCCACCCCACGGGGTACCGATGGATTGCGCGAAGCCCATGTCGATAGCGATTGCGCTCTTTCCCGCGCCCCACATGCCGACCATGATGGACGTAGTGCTCAACGCGGTAATGTGCTTGATGCCCCATGCTACAGCATCATTCTCGACATCGGGCATGTCGGCAAGGCAATCGAACAGCTTGTGAAGCCGCTCCAGTTTCTTCGCCAGCTTCGTGGTCTTCGCTTCCTCACTGTCCGATGGGGTGACGGTTTCCTCTTCGATGACCTTCACGGCTTCGCGAGCTTTCACCTTCGCGTCGTGTTCGGCCTGCAAGTCGACCTGTTGCTGTTTGAGCTGCTTTGCCTTGACCTCCGTCATCGGCTTAAGCTCATATTCGCGGTAGGCGTCAAGGTCGAAGACGTTGCCGAACTTTTCGGTTGTGCGTGTCGCCTTCTCTATGGCTTTGGCTTCGTGCGCCGCTTCATACTCTTTTGCGTTCTCGGCACTGGCGTTGTTCCAATCCTTGACGAATTGCGCCGGCGTATATTGGCCGGTCGTCTTGCCGCTGGCGACAAACTCCCCGCAGACGTTCTCGAAATGCAGGCACACTGCAAAGCCGTTTTCGATCCCCATGGTTGGGAACCGCTTACGGACTCGGTTGACGAATGATTGCCGTGCGGCGTTGCGGCTCTGAGCGCCGTCTCCGTTGGTCTCTTCGTCATCGTATCGAGCCTCAACGTCTTCGGCGATGTTGCTCAACGTCTCGCCATCGTAAGGCGCTCCGTCGCCTTTCGTCAGGCTTTCGAACGAAGGCAGTTCGCCGCTGCGATACAGGTCGAGTAGCCGATGCACTTCCTTGTGCTTCGTCTTGGCGTCGAGCTTCGTTCCGGTCTTACCTGCTCCACGAATGAAGCCGTTCGCGAACAACGCGGATTCGAGCGCGTCCATTGTAACCACGGGCAAGTCAGCAACAGCGGGGATGCTGCGCTTGTTGCCGGAGGTGTCTTCCCACTTGTACATATTGCGGCTTGGATGTCCGCCGAATGCCGCGAACTGCTTTCCGGCCTTGAGAATCTGGATTTTCGATTCCGCGTCGCCTTTCCGGTGATACACCTCGATTGTGTTTTCGAGCGTGTCGATTGCCAGCACGACAGGAATGCAGCCGCTTCGCTCGGGGTTGCCTTTGCGGCAAGTGAACTTGTCCCCGAACAATTTGGCCAGCGCTTCCACTAGCTCCGGCGCTGCGCAGTCAATATCGATTCCAGCAAGAAAGCCAATATGCTGGCCGTCGACTTGGACGGGCTCGCCGCACAGAATGCCGATGTTGGGGGCCGCCGACGAAGCGTTGATCATTTCCGAGAGGTCGGCCACGTCGAGCTTCTTTGCCAGCGTCGGCCAGTCTTTGGGAATGATCCATTCGCCATGCTCGAAAATAGCCGGAGCTTTGCCAGCGCTGTCGCGTTTCATGCTGACCGGCAAAAGCAGGACGGGAACGTAACCGCCCTCGAAAAGGTCGGCCATCGCCGTATTGGTTTTGACCTTCACGTGTTCGAGTGAAGTCGCGAAGTTGGCGCGGTTCTTCTTAGGCTGCGATGTGGGCATTTACTTGGTCCTTCGACGTGTGCGCCGTAGAGGTCGCGTATGCGTTAAGCTGGATCACCGCCCATTTGGCGATGTGTGGAAGTTCGGAACGAAGCCTCTGAACGTCTGCGCTCCCGTACAGTCGCGCCCCGTCATACCTTACGTGGTAAGAAACTAGCGGCGTTCGCACGATGTAGCCGTGTGCTATGTTGCGTTTGACCAAGACATAAGGCCCAGTACGCGCAATCACGATTGCTTCTGCGGTCAGCGAAATCATTCTGCGCCTCCGCACAATACGCGCCAACGAAGCGGCTGGCGCGACCCGAGCTGATGCACAGGCTCCACGAGGATTTGACTGGCACTATAGGTTATCAGCGCTTGACGGAAGAACGGTGTCCTCATCCGCGGTGGCAACCACTCTAGAAGCCGATTGCCACGTGCTACCGCCAATTCCTGCGTTAGTCGCGCCGGCAGATGGCGTTTCGCGATGGTTTTGATCTCACGCGGTGTTGCGGGGAAGGAAGCGCTAAAGTTATTATGCTCGGAGTCCACCTCATCGAGTAGTTCTTCGAAAATCCGTTCGACGAAATCGAGTGGCAGGATAAAGTTGGTTACCAAAGGCGCCTCGGGTAGAATTGAGGTGAGCCAGCGGTTCGCGGGCAGCAAATTCTGCGATTGCGTCGCGGCCGGCGTGACAGTCGGAGAGGAAGTGTTTGATTTTGACATGCTCGTCTCCTACGACCGTGAGGCATGATTGAAGGCAATACCGGCCAGCGCGTCGGTGGGCATCTGGTCGTCACAACTTTGATCTCTACTCGCCCGCCAAGAGCGATAGGCGGCATTGCCTTCCAACAAGCGTCGGTCGGCGATCTCGATGTCGCTCCAGCGCCAACGGTTGAGTTTGCCGCCGAAGGGTGTAGCCGGGGGCAGCACCCCCGCCGCGACGAAGCGGTCAAGGGTTGATCGGCTGATTCCGCCATAGTGGCGCTGAACGTCATCGGAAGTGGCCCAGCCGTCGCGGGGCGCGGTGTCGGTTTTGGTCATGGTCATGGTGTTGTTGCTCCAGCGCCGTCAGGCGCGGTTAGGTGAATCTTTTGCGGCGTGATTGCCGCTGGAAAACGGGAATGAGTTTTGATCGGGGGCTTTTGGCGCGGGGGTGCCCGTGGCACATACGACTCCTTAGCCGCTCCCCGCTGGCGTCCGCTTCACGCGACGCCTACCCCTAGCTTGCCGAGCTTTAGCTCTCGGCTTTCGCCGCACAGGCTGGCCCCGTCTGGTCCAGCAGCGCGCACTGAGCGACCCGGTCGGAGCTTGCCCGTTGGGTCTGTAGCGTCGTTTGGGATTGCCGGTTGGTCACTGTTCAAGCGGGAAGAAAGCCCCGGCTGGGCTGGTCCCGGCGGTCGGTGCCGCGAGCCTGAAGGGCTGCAGCGGTAGGCTGACCGGCTTTAAGTGCCGCAAGAAGAAATGCGGCGAACACTGCAGGTATATGAGCAGATCGACGCAGCCGTCAAACCGCTAGGACCTTTTGGCGCGCCGCAAGAAGTGCTGCGACAAACACTGCACGTATATAGACGCACAACGCGATCATGCGCAATTAAGTGAAGTTCGTCAAAGGGGGTCTCACCTCTTGACGCCTTTCCGGAGGTTAGCCTGCCCTCTGTATCAAACGTGAACGGAAATTAGCAAACTGAGCGCACGGTCGTCGAACTGGAAAAGCTGGCCCCCTTCTGCCCGCCTAGGATGTTTATAGAGGTAGGCTGAAGCTTTTGTCGAAGGGTGGGCTCACACCCGGTGATCTTACTTGCACCTCCGGCTTAAACCACTAAGATCTCACGCCTTTTTGTCCTAACAGCTCTGTCGGGACCATCGGGCATGCCGCTTACGAGCCCGTGATGTATTTATCCGGGTGGACCCTCTCCCACTCGATTAGCCCAAATAGGCGAAAAAAACCCGCCAGATTGAGCCCCGCGGGGCTGGAGGGGCTTGGTTCTGGCCAGGCTATTCCCCGGCCCCCCGCCGGACCGAACACACGGGCGCTCGTTAAAAACAGCCCCAGATGCCCATATGCTTCTGCGTCACGTCGCCCTTGACCCCAACTCGTGGAGAGTTGGTCGAGGATCTTCACGACGCTTTCCCCTTCAACCGCACAAAGCCGCTCCGCTGCAAGTCGCCGCCGAACTCTTTGCAGAAACTGCCGACACCCTTTGAGAGGGAGTTGCCATGGGCGTTCATGTGCTTGAGCGTTGACCGCGTCACCGAGGGGATCAGCTTGTACCTGTTGTACGGGCTGTCGGAATACATCTTGAACGCTTCCATGACGCCGTCCGTGGTCAGGTCAAAATCGATCCCGATCTTGTCGGCCATCTTCCCCATCTCCCCGGGGACGATCTCGTACTGGGGGCACTTGGTCATCACCAATGTGTTCTCGATGAACAGGGCCACGAACATGTCTTCGGTGTCGTCAGCGGCGAACGTCGGCGCTGCAAGGCTGATAGCCGATACGGTTGCGAGAACGATACGCTTCATAACCTCTCCGTGGGTAAGTGCCGTGGGTAGCCCACAGAGAGAACGAAAAACCCTAACGCTGGCAGCGGGTTAAGGTGCTCCCCGAGGAAGACACCCCTTCCGCCAAACCTGCGCCAGAGCGCGATGCTGTATCCGCTCGCCGCCCCTTCCGCCGACGTTGTCCGCTATGCTCCTGCTGCGCACCGGTTGCTGATCGCCCAAGGGAAAAAATGCCCCCTATCGCCCGATATCGCATCAAGGAATTCTCGCCAACCGCTGCAGCAAACGCTCTGGTGATTTCCACAATCAGCCGGTCCATCGCGTGTTCCGCTATTGCTCTCGGCGGGCTTGCCGACTTCGTTGGCAACGAGTTGCACAGGGCGGTCATCCGACGACTATAGCGCCATCAACCCGTGTGTAATCATCGATTACATTTCTCTGGACGGGGACTTCCGCTCGATGTAATCAGTGATCGCATGGAGCGATTGTCCGCTCCTACAGGAAGTTGGGTGAACCCCTATGACATCGCGTGGCGCCTTTCTCGGTTTCGTCCTTGCTCTATCGATAGTTGATCCGATGGGACGGTCTGGAGCCCTCGCTCAGGACCATATGACACGGGCGGTGTCAGCAGCGCCGCAGCCGGCCGCACACCTTGTTGTCAGTCAGCCGCTAGCTGGTCCGCTATCCAACGGGCTGGTGGTCATCACATTCCGAACCGAGAACCTGAAGATCGTGCCGGTCTACGGCGAGACTGCGAGCCAAGTGGTCCCACGGCTCGGCCATCTTCACATCACGGTCGATGACGGCCCATGGCATTGGCTTCACGCCAGCGAAGAACCGATCATCATCCAAGGTCTGCCATCGGGGTCTCACCGCGTGCTGATCGAACTCGCCGATGCGAACCATAAGATCCTCGAAGCCGAATCCCGAACCTTCGAAATCCCACAGCGGCCTGCATCGCACTGAGATGGCTATTCGCCGCGCATACACGGTTGGTTGCCCTGCAGGCCGAGTATAGGCGCACCGGAGGTTGAGCCGAAATTGGAACGCGATCTGGTCCGACCACAGATTTTTTTTTGCCGAGACCCTGAACGGGCCAAGGTGCCCTGAAAAGTCTCGGTAGCGTGGACATAGTGCTCATCATCGTCGTTCATGGCCCGCCGACCAAGATTGCATGCCACGCGCACAACCTCCTCCCTCATCCCCGCCACGATTGCGCATCGCGATCGCCACAATAGGGTGGCACTACCTTGCGATGAGTCGTTCCTCCCCGAAATTCGGATCCGCCCTGCTCTGCCTTGTCTGCCTGCTGCTGTCGTCGTGCGCGGGTAAAACGGCCGGCGAAAGCTTTGCCGACTTGCCGCACTGGATGGGCGGCGAGCCAGCCGGCGTGCCGCCGCGGCGGGGCACGCCGGAATACGATGCCTGGATGGCCGCGCGCGCCAGCGATGCGGCGCGGCCCAAGACCGATCAAAAGACCGATCAAAAGACCGATCAAGCGAAATAGCCGCTCGGCAGGCGGTGGCCAAATACCTTGCCTGTGCACACCTCGCGCCCGCCCATTGCGCTCGCGCAAGGGTTGGGAAACACTCCACCCTGTGGCGTTGTGCGCGGGGGCGTGAGATGCGTAAACAGGATCTGCGGTTCGACTACCACCGCTATCGGCAGTTGCTGGCCGAGGCGGTCGACGAGAATAAGCGGCTGGCGCTGATCGATGTGCTGATCGAGGAGCGCGCCAGGGAACGGCTGGAAGCGCAGCGCGCTTCGGATCGGGCAGCGATGACAGCCGCGACCATTGCCACGGTGCTCGGGACATCGAGGGTCTGATCTTCCGCCAATCGCCGCGCCTGATGCCGGCATTGTTGCGATTCCATTAACGATGCCCGGCAAACGCTCTTAAACTTTTTGCATCTACAACCTCCCGGCCCGAAGCATTTCTGGGCCAACAAACGGGGGTCCCAATGACCATGCTTTCCATCGTTCCGCCGGGTTCAATTCCGCTGACGCTATCCGACCAGGAAGCGTCCAAGGCGGTCGCCTTGTTCTGCTTGCTTGGACTCGTCGCGTCGTTCTGCCTGATGACGTTCGGCGTGGATCTGAGCGCTGGACTGGCCTGAGCGAACCGCGGCGATTTCGTCCTGGGGCGCAAAGCCGGCCAACGTCGGGGTGCCTCTGCCGACAACCGTTTGCCTGGCGGGCCTTTGCGGCCCGCCATTGCCATGAGCCCCGTTGCTAGTCAGCCAAATCGACGAGAAGGTCGGATCGCGGCTGATACACAAACCCTCATCGGCCGCCGGGGGACTGCGGCTGTCCCTGCGGCACCGCAGCGAAACTCACGCCGATCCGTTTATTCTGAATCCAGGCAATGCTGCATTCGCGAACCGCGGCGTCCTTCGCCATCACCAGGCTGAAACGCGCAGGCACGAGGGCCGCGTTCTCGACATCGATGGCCGCGCCTTCGACCGAGATGTTCCGGACCACGCAGCTCATGACGGAACCACCCGACGACACATAGGCGGGTTCGTTGATTTCCCTCCGCGGGTGCTTTCGCTTCTCTTCCATAGGCTTCTGCCTTGATTGCCGAGCGTTAGCGAAGTCTAACCGAAAATCTTAAAGAATTTGGATCGGTCCCCGATCGCGGCGGTGCACGCGCCGCCGGCGCAGCCAGCCCAACGCGAACCGAAAACGCCAAACAGTCTTCGGTAGATAGCCGCTGCGATCCCCTTGCGATTTCGATGGCGCGCCCTTCCGTTCGCCGCGCCGGCGGCGTAGCATTCCCGTTACCGGCGGTGTGTAGGCGCGACGCCCGCTCAAAAAACGAACATGCGCCCAGGGGAAAACGCCATGTTCGAGATACTCGATCGACGCACGAGTCTGACCGGCAACCAGATCAGGATCCTTGCCGCAGCCATCATCGGCGACGCACTTGAATTCTTCGACTACTTCCTGATCGGCTTCGTGCTCGCCTTCCTGATCGGGCCGTGGAAGCTTACTTTCGGCCAGTCGGCAACCGTGTTGATGAGCTCCGGCATCGGCGCCATCATGGGCGCCTATGCCTGGGGCTGGCTTGCCGACCGCATCGGGCGCCGCAAGGTGTTCATCGGCACCGTGCTGAATTTCTCCATCGCCACCGGTCTGCTGTATTTCACGCCTGACAATGGCTGGATCTATCTTTCGGTCATGCGCTTCTTCGTCGGCGTCGGCGTCGGCGGGCTCTATTGCGTGGACCTGCCGCTGGTGCAGGAGTTCATGCCGTCGTCCAAGCGCGGCTGGGTCGGTGGCATCGTCACCTGCGTGATCCCGCTGGGCACCGGCCTCGGTGCGGTGCTCGGCGCCAATGTAGGCAGCGGCGACTGGCGGCTATTGTTCGCGATCGGCGTGCTGCCGGCGCTGCTGGTGCTGCTGGTCCGGCTCTGGGTACCGGAATCGCCGCGCTGGCTGTGTCGCCAGGGCCGCTACGAAGAGGCGCGCAAGTCGCTGGCCTGGGCGCTGCAGATGGAGCCGTCCGCGCTGCCCTTGCCGACCGCTGCCGACGCCGGTCCGGTCGTCAAGAGCTACTGGCTCGACCTGTTCAAATATCCGCGCAGCATGATCGTGTCCTGGCTCGGCAATGCCGGCGCGCAAACCGGGGTCTACGGTATCACACTGTGGGTGCCGTCGCTGTTCGTGCTGCTACTCAAGGTGACGCCGCAGGAAGCCTCGAAAATGATGATCCTGCTGACCGTCTTCGGCTTCGTCGGCCGCCTTTCCTTCTCCTTCCTCTCGGACCGCATCGGCCGGCGCAACTCCGGCGGCCTGCTGGGCTTCGGCGCCGGCATTCTGACGATCGTGTCGGGCTACAATTACGACGTGATGTTCATGGGCGTCTCGGCGTTCTGGCTGATACTGGCGGTGACCTATTTCTTTGCCGATGGCGGCTTTGCCATCGTCGGGCCCTATGCGGCGGAAATCTGGCCCTCGCATCTGCGGACCACCGGCATGGGCTCGGCCTATGGCTTCGGCGGCATCGGCAAGATCATCGGACCGGTGGGGCTCGCCCTGATCGTGGGATCGGGCAATTTTCTCAAGCCGGATGTGCCTTTGCCGCAGATTCCTCAGGCGTTCGTCTATCTTGGCTGCTGGTTCCTGATGGCCGGCGCGGTCTATTATTTCCTGGGGATCGAGACCAAGGGCAAGTCGATCGAGCAAATCGATCGGGAACTGGCCGCCACCGCCGATCTGGCTGCAGCCACGGCCACGGCACGACGGGCATAGGGTTGACGCGGATAGCCGGGCCTCGCCGATGGCTCAACCATCTTGAAACCGTTGGCGCCTGGATGATGGGCGCCGATACCGACCTAACCTTCTTCCGGGAGAACACCTCATGCCGCTCGGCCCTCTGCAACACTTCACCATCGAGCCCTCCGATCTGGAAAAGACCAAGGACTTCTATTGCGACGTATTGGGGTTGGAGAACGGCGATCGTCCGCCGCTCGATTTTCCCGGCTACTGGCTCTATTCCGGCGGCACCGCCACCGTACACCTGATGGGCACGCGCAAGCCGCGCGAAGGCATCGTGGTGCGCGGGACCGAGAAGAAATTCGAGGATACCGGCCGCCTCGACCATATCGCCTTCGCCGCGACCGATGTCGAAGGCGTGCGCCAACGCCTGCAATCCAGAGGCGTGAAATTCCGCGAAAGCATCGTGCCGCGCACCGGCGATACGCAGTTTTTCCTCCATGATCCCGACGGCGTCGGCGTCGAGCTCAATTTCCCCATGGTATAAGCCGCCCTCATTGCTGCCGTTGCGCGATGGCCCGGCCAGCGAACCGCTGGCCGGGCCATCTTGATTTGGGCGCCACGCGAGGGACGCCGTAGGCGCTTTCTGCAAGCTGCGGCGACCAGACGCACGCCGATCCTGACAAGGCCTTGAGCCCGCCATCACTCGGGCACGAAGCGGTCAGGGTTTCCTCCATTTTGCGTGAGGAAAAGAAGAGCCGCGCCGCTGCGGCAGGATAGCCGGGTGCCACGCCTTCCACCTACCCCAGGGCATGTGTGCCCGGCTATTCGCGGGCGGCGTCGGCGGGCGTTTCTCTGGCGAAGTTGCGGCTCAATCGAGCCCGCGCTCGTGACTGAGGCGCACCATTTCCTCGATGAAGATCTGCTTTTGCTTGTCGTTGAGGCTTGCGAACAGCGGCTCGGCCGCATCGGCGACGTTGCGCTGGTCGACCGCGCGGTCGTTGAGGAACTGGGCTTCGTTGCGCATCTGCTCGATGATGTCGTCGGGCGGATCGCGCTTGGCGCGCGCAATGCGCAGGTTGAGGCGATCGGCGCCGTTATGGCCGAGGTAATGCATCGCGCTGTTGAACGCGGTCCAGTTCTTCTCCTGTTCCGGCGTCAGATTCAGCTCGGCCTTGATCCGGTCGATATTCGCATCGCTGTTGGCGACGATCTGTTCGGCGGTCAGCTGAGGCTCCCCCTGCTCCTGGGTCAGCACCGCGGCCTGTTTGGTTTCCCTGGTTTCCTTTTGCCCCTTGGCCGCCTTCCCGGCTTTCGCCGAACCGGCCTGTTTCGTCCCGTTCGTCCCGTTCGCCGTATTCGCCGCCGGCGCGGGTTGGCCGCCGCCCTTGGCCACGCCGAGCACCCCGGTGAAGACGCCGACCACACCGCCGATCGCGCCTCCCAGCACGCCACCCACCGGTCCGGCCGCCTTGTTGCCGGCCTGCGCACCCTGCTGAACGCCTTGAACCACTTGCGCATCCACCGGCGCTGGCGCGCCGAGAAGCACGACGACAACGGCTCCAAGCACGTAGCACAGCCTTGCATGAGCCCGCGCCGTCGGTGTCGCACTGATCATTATCTGGTCTCCATGGTCGATTCAGGACCGGCTGGCTTCTGCCGCACGGCGATCCTGCCGTGCGGCGACAATATCGTTTTCGCACCGCGCGAGTCTACCGTCGCGCCGCGCCGGGCGCGATCGAGAAATCCCTTCCGCGCGAGCCAGTTACACTTGGCTCAAACCGGCCCGAGGCGGTGCTGGACGTCACCGAGCCGATGGGGATGGAGACGCTGATTTATTTCACGCTCGAAGGCGCCCAGATCTGCGGGCGGGTCAATCCCAATGCGGGAGCGCGCGACGGCGGGCCGATTCGATTGGCAGTAGACCTCAACAATATGCACCTGCTAAACGAGGGTACTGGCGCCGTTCTTTGACGGCCGCACCACGAGAAAAGCGTATCAACAAGAAAAGCCGTAGGGCTGGGCAAGGAACTGGGCAAGGAACTGGGAATGGCGACCAACAAGAAGAAAATTTTCGTCACTGAATCGATGTCGCAGCCAGGAAGGGCTTTGTTGAAGGAACGGGACGACATCGACCTCGTCGAATTCCCCAACATGATTTCCGCCAGGGATTTCGAAACGATGCTCCGGGACCAGGCCCCGGTGCACGGCGTGGCGCTCGGCGCCACCCGGTTCGGCGAGCCTGAAATCGAAGCCTCGAAGGACATGAAGGTGGTGACCCGGATCGGGGTCGGCTATGACGCCGTCGACGTCCCGGCCCTGAGCCGCCGCAAGATTCCGCTGATGGTGGCGGGTACCGCCAATTCGCCGTCGGTCGCCGAGCAGGCGCTGTTCATGATGCTGACGCTGGCCAAGCGCGCCGTCGAGATGCATTCCATCGTCAAGGACGGCAAATGGGCCCATCGGCTCGGCATGCTGCCCTACGATCTGTTCGGCAAGACCGTCCTGATCATCGGCTTCGGCCGCATCGGCACGCGCACTGCCAAGCGCTGCCTCGCCATGGAAATGAACGTTCTGATTTATGACCCCTACAAGCCGGCGGCCGACATCGCCGCGGCGGGCTGCGAGCCGGTCGGCGATCTCGACGCGGCGCTGCCGCGCGCCGATTTCGTCAGCATCCATTGTCCGAAGACGCCGGAAACGATCGGGATGTTCAATGCGGCGCGGCTGCAGCGCATGAAACCCACGGCCTATCTGATCAACACCGCACGCGGCGGCATCGTCGATGAGGCAGCGCTGTACCAGGCGCTGGTGTCCGGCAAGCTCGCCGGCGCCGGCCTCGACGTGTTCGAGCAGGAGCCGCCGCCTTCGGGCCATTCGCTGTTCGAGCTTCCCAACGTCATCATGGCCCCGCACGTTGCCGGCGTGACGCGGGAGGCGGTCGACCGCATGAGCGTGCAGACCGCGCGCAACATCCTGAGCGCGCTCGACGGCGATCCGATCCGCCAGAACGTCATCAATCAGGACGTGCTCGGCTGATTGCGTCCGGGTTTTCTCTCCGACGACTTCAGGGATCCTTGTTTCATCATCGCGGGTATCGACATGGCCTTCAGGGAATACGGCAGCTACGACGGGCTGGGACTTGCCGAACTCGTCCGCAACAAGCAGGTCTCGGCCGCGGAGTTGCTCGACGAAGCGATCGCCCGCACCGCCAAGGTCGATCCGCAGATCAATGCCGTGGTGGTGAAGCATTACGACTATGCGCAGCAGCAGATCGACCGGGGACTTCCTGAAGGCCCGTTCACGGGCGTGCCGTTTCTTCTGAAGGACCTTGATCTTCTGCAGGGAACGCGAACGACCTTCGGCGCCAGCATCCTCAAGGACGATGTCGCCGACCACAACGGTACGTTGGCCCAGCGCTTCCTCAACTCAGGCGTCACCATCTTCGGAAAGAGCGCCAGTCCGGAATTCGGATTGATGCCCACCACGGAGTCGCGCCTGCATGGCCCGACCCGCAATCCCTGGAATCTCGCGCACTCGTCGGGCGGATCGTCGGGCGGCGCCGCCGCGGCGGTGGCCGCGCGCGTTCTTCCCGTTGCGCATGCCAGCGACGGCGGCGGTTCGATCCGCATCCCCGCCTCCGCCTCCGGCGTGTTCGGGTTAAAGCCGAGCCGTGCGCGCAATCCGCTGGGGCCGGATCGCGGCGAAGGCTGGGGCGGATTTTCCTGCGGCCATGTCGTGAGCATCAGCGTGCGGGACAGCGCGGCGATGCTCGATGCCGTCCACGGCGCCGAGCCGTCCAGCCCCTACGTCGCGCCGCCGCCGGAGCGACCCTTCCTGGAGGAAGTCGGCCGCGATCCCGGTGGCCTGCGGATCGCCTTTACCGACAAATCTCCCTATGGCGAAGTCATCGATCCCGAAATCGCGGCCGCGACGCGGGAGATCGCAGTGCTGCTGTCAGGGCTTGGCCACCATGTCGAGGAACGCGCGCCCCGCCTCGCTGCCGATCCGGCGGCGGTGATGGCGACCATCGTGGCCGCCAACACCGCGCTGAGTGTGCGGCTCACGGAGCGCCGCTTCGGCCGCGCCATGACGGACCGCGATTTCGAGATCCTGACGCTGGCCAGCGCCCACAACGCGGAAAAGGCAACCGCGACCGACTACGTGGCCGCGCAGCTCGGTGCTTTCCAGATATCGCGGGCGCTCGCTGACTTCTTCGAAACCTGCGACGTATTCCTGTGCCCGACGCTATGCTCGCCGCCGCTGCGGATCGGCGAACTCGACACCATGGCGCAGGACCTGTCGCATATCGCGCCGATCCTGCGGCGTTATATGCCGGCGACCGCGATGTTCAACATGTCCGGCCAGCCCGCAATGTCGGTGCCGCTGGCCTGGAACGCCGCCGGGCTGCCGCTCGGCATGATGTTCTCGGCGCGGCTCGGCGAGGAGGCAACGTTGTTGCGCCTGGCAGCCCAGCTCGAGCAGGAGCGGCCCTGGAAAGGCAAATTGCCACCAGTTTGCGCGTAAAGCGACAAAACTCAGCCTCATTCGGGCGCAAGGTTCGCATATCGGCGCAGCGGGGACGTTTTGCTGCCGACTGATCCATTTCCGGAGCCTCCAGTCTTGACCCAAAGTGACCCGACCGATCATGCGCTGGCTGCGATTGCCAGTATCCTCGATCATCCGGAACCCCAGCGCGGGCCGGAAAGGTCGGCTGAAACCACGCCGATCGCCCCCGAGCGCAGCGACGCCGACGGCTATTTCAAGGTCGGTCCCGGTCCGATGGCGGCGATCCGCTTCAAATGGACGGTGCGTCGCGCCGACCACGGCCAATATTACGTCGACGAGACGATCGGCGAAAACTCCTTACCTGTGGTCTCCGGGCCGATGTCGGGGGATGCCGCCGTCAAATTTGTGGACGATCGCGAGAGCGAGGCGCGGCAACGATTCGAGGCGCTGCGAAGCGAAATGGCCGGCCGCAGCGCGGCGGCCAATCTGGTCCGTAACGACGGCGGCGAGATTTAGTCCGCGCGATCCAGCGGGATTTGAGCGGGCGGCCCCAGAAAATCCTTTTTGGCGAGATCGACGCCGCAATGGCGCAGGATGTCGTAGGCCGTCGTGACGTGGAAGAAGAACTGCGGCATGCTGAAGGTGAGCAGCAGCGATTGCCCGTCAAATGCACGCGTCGCGCCGTTCCTGAAGGTGAAGACCACCTCCTTGTGTTCGGTACCGTTGATCGCGGCGGGTCGCAGATCGCCGATGAAGCCGATCGCGGTGGCTATTCTGGCTTTCAGCTCGGCAATATCAGGCTCGGTATCCGGAAAGGCCGGCGGCTCGACGCTGGCCAGCAGCGCGCAGCCGAGCACCGCGTGCCTGACCGCCTCGCCGACCTGACGCGTCAGATTGTACATATTGGGATAGAGCCGGGCATCGAGCAGGATCGAGGGATCGATCCCGCGCGCCCCGGCGTGGCTGGCCGCATGATCGAGCAGACGGGACAGGTTGCCGAGATACGGCGTGAAAACGCCGACCGACGCTTTGTACATCGATATGGTCACTGTCGCGATTTCTCCGCTTGGCGTGAGGTGGATTCGTCCGCAACTTTATCCTCCCGTATCGCAGCGAACCATGGTTTTCCGAAACGCGGCTCGGTTGAAACCTTGCATCGCCGGGTTATTCTGTGCGAACGCACGAATGGCGCGAGCGGCTCCATCTGCTGCCGTTGCCGCTTTCCGGAGGAATTTCGATGGTTCGAGTTGTGTCTTGTCTCGCCGCCGCCTTCTTCGTGGCGGCGACCGCGGCGCAGGCCCAGCAGCCCTCCCGGCTGGACGACATCATCCAGCGCGGCAGCTTGCGCATCGGCCTGACCGGCGACTATTTGCCGTTCAGCTCGTTCGACAAGGAGACCTCGAAATTCCGTGGCTTCGACGTCGACATGGCGGAGGCGCTGGGCAAGGCGCTGGGCGTCAAGGTCGACTATGTCCACACCGCATGGCCGCAATTGATGAAGGATTTCGAGGCCGATAAATTCGATGTCGCGATGGGCGGCATCTCGATCACGCTCGACCGCCAGAAGAAGGGCCTCTTCTCCACGCCGATCATGCGCGAAGGCAAGACGCCGATCGCGCGTTGCGCCGAGACAGGCAAATACCAGACCCTGGCCGAGATCGACAGGCCGGGCACACGGGTGATCGTCAATCCCGGCGGCACCAACGAACGATTTGCCAAGGCCAATATCAGGAACGCCGAAGTCAGAACCTACAATGACAACGTCACGATCTTCGACGAGATCGCCAAGGGCGACGCCGACCTGATGATGACGGATGCTTCGGAAACGCGATACCAGCAAAAGCTGCATCCGGGTGTGCTTTGCGCGGTTCATCCGGACAAGCCGTTCGACTTCGCCGAGAAGGCCTATTGGCTGCAACGCGACGGCGCGCTGAAGGCGTTCGTCGACCAGTGGCTGCACATTGCGACCGAGGACGGCAGCTTCGGGAAGATCTATGCTGCCTGGTTCGAGTAATGCGGTTACGATCCAGGGCCGGACCGTCCGGGCAAATCGACCGCGTCCCCGCGGGCTCCCATGGGCTGCCTGCACATGCATTGAACCAAAGCCGCCAATCCACGACACATGGTGTGAAAGTGATGCTGGTCACGTTGCCTGGAATTGCCGAGGCGTAAGGTTGGGCCTTCACGGATTCCGCCCGCTCAGGAGGTCGTTATGAAGAGGCTTTTTGCGATCGCCGCGCTGCTTCTGGCGAGCACCGCCGCGCAGGCGCAATACACCTTCGAATATGGCGGGCATACCATTCGCATCGATCCGGATCGCGGCACGGTCTCGATCCCCGGCGTCTATGACAACAGCGGCCGGCGAAGCAAGCGCTCCCACAGCGACCAGGACAGCGACCGTCAGCGCAAACAGACGCCACAGCAGGCCAAGGTCGATCCGCAGGCGCCCGCCGCGGAACCGGCGCAGACCGGGCCGGCCGCGATCCCGGCGCCCGGCAATGCGGCCTCCATGCCTGCAACCGCCACGGCAACGCTTGCGCCGGCTGACCCTGCCGCTCCGGCCGAGCCGGCTTCGACGCCACCCGCCGCCAGCGTCCCGCAAGGTCTGCCGGACGCCGCGCCCGTGACCAGGCCAGCACAGCCCGAGATGGTTGCAACGACGGCGCCGCCGCCGACGCCCCCCGCCCCGGCGGTGCAGCAGGCCAATTCACCGCTCGGCGTATGGCTGACCGAGGAGAAGGAAGGCAAGGTTCGCATCGAGCAATGCGGCGCCAATCTCTGCGGCTACTCGGTGGATGTGAAATCGAACCAGAATGGCGAACAGGTCCTGATCAATATGAAACCGGGCAAGGATTCCAAATGGAGCGGCCGGATTCTCGACCCCAACACCGGCAGCACCTATGATTCCACCATCGCATTGCAGGGATCAGACACGATGCGGGTTCAAGGCTGCGCCTTCGGCGGCATGTTCTGCGGCGGTCAGACCTGGAGCCGGGTGAACTAGCAGACCTGAAAAACGACGCTTCCACCTCAAAGGCCCCGTCATTGCGGCGGGGCCTTTTGCTCGTGGCCATCTGGCCGGACAGCGCAACGCGTCAACGGACAGCGCTATCCGACCGCTGCGCCGTATTCCGCGTCGGTCACATACTCCATCCAGGTGACGTGGTCGCCATCCAGCGATTCCTGCATCGCGATGTGGACCATGCTGGTGGTCGGCGCGGCGCCATGCCAATGCTTTTCGCCCGGCGGAATCCAGACCACGTCGCCGGGGCGGATCTCGCGCACCGGCTCGCCCTTGGTCTGGACCCGGCCGACGCCGGAAACGACATAGAGCGTCTGACCCAAAGGATGGGTATGCCAGGCGGTTCGCGCCCCCGGCTCGAAGGCCACCCGGTTGGCGACCAGGCGCGAGGGCGCTTGCGGCGTGATGATCGGGTCCTGCAGGACCGTGCCCGTAAAACTCTCTTTGGGCGCACGGCGGGTCGGCCGCGAACCGGCGAGATGGATATCCATGGTGTTCCTCCTGCTGTTGGACGCTATCTTGATCGCGTCCTGATTATTTCTTCGAAGCCGCGTAGCGCGCCTTGGTCTCGGCGTTCATGGGATAGAGTCCGGGCAGCACCGCGCCGCCGTTCACCTGCTCGACGATCCAGGCTTCCATGCGCTCCTGCTCGGCACCTTCGGCCAGGATGAGATCGAGAAAAGCCTGCGGAATCACCACGGCGCCATCCTGATCGGCGACGATGACGTCGTTGGGGAAGATCGCGACGCCGCCGCAGCCGATCGGTTCGCCCCAGCCGACGAAGGTCAGCCCGGCCACCGAGGGCGGCGCGGCAAAACCGTCGCACCACACCGGCAGGCCGGTGCCGAGCACGCCCTCGAGATCGCGCACGACACCGTCGGTGACCAGCGCCGCGACGCCGCGCTTGACCATGCGGGCGCAGAGAATGTCGCCGAAGATGCCGGCGTCGGTGATGCCCATGGCGTCGACCACGGCGATGCAGCCCTCCGGCATGGCCTCGATCGCGGTCCGGGTCGAAATCGGCGACGACCAGGATTCCGGCGTCGCGAGATCCTCTCGCGCCGGCACGAAACGCAGCGTGAAGGCGGGACCGACCAGCCGCGGCTGCCCCGGCCGCAGCGGACGCGAGCCGCGCATCCAGACGTTTCGCAACCCCTTTTTGAGCAGAACCGTGGTGATGGTGGCGGTGGATACGTGGGACAGGATCTTGATCGCTTCGGGGGTCAGGGACATCGACACGGTAACTCCGCTGGGGTTTTGATTGGGCGGGCGCATCTTGCGGGGCGAAAGCATGGCGTCAAGTGGCGTCGCTGGCCCCGGCCTGTGCGCTGCGAGGGTTTTCCGCGATCAGCCCATCTTATGGCAACAATGCCGATTAATTTATTGAACTTGCTCGCCGATTTGCGGAAAGCGAATTCCACTTCGGCGCAAAACAGGCTAGAGCTTGTTATCCGCCGAACCCTAGTGAGCCATGGCCGCGACGCTCTCCCCGCCCCGTATTCTGCCAAGTGGCGAAAGCGCCATCACGGTCGAATTCAGCCGCCATATCGACGATGCCGCCAACCAGCGGGTGCTGGCGCTCGATCGCAGGCTGACGGATGAACCGCTGCCGGGCGTGACCGAAACGGTGCCGACCTATCGCTCGCTGCTGGTGCACTACGATCCCGTGCTGGTCGATTTTGCCGCCCTCGGCGAAAGCCTGGTCGCGCTGGCGGTCCTGCCCGTTCCGCCGACCACGAAGACGCGGCGCTGGCGCATTCCCGTGGTCTATGGCGGCGAGCATGGCATCGATCTGGAGGATGTCGCCAAGACGTTGAAGACCACTCCTGATGACATCGTGGCCCGCCATGTCGCCGGCGACTACCGGGTCGCCATGATCGGGTTCACCCCGGGCTGGTCCTATCTCAGCGGGCTCGAGGCCTTCCTGCACATGCCGCGGCGGCAAAATCCGCGGCTGCTGACGCCGGCCGGCACGATCTCGATCGGCGGCGTGCAGACTGGCGTGCAATGCCTGGCCGGTCCGAGCGGCTGGCATCTGTTGGGGCGGACCGCGGTCAGGACCTACCAGTTGCATCGCGAGCCCACCTTCCTGCTGGAACCCGGCGACCGCGTGACCTTCGCGCCGGTCGACGCCAGGACCTTCGCGGAGCAGGACCGCGCCGCGGCGGGCGGCGAGATCGTCGCCGAGTTGATGACCGCATGAGCAATCTCGTCGTTTCAACCATTGGACCTGCGAGTTCGGTGCAGGACGGCGGCCGCCACGGCGCCCAGCGCTACGGCCTGACGCCGAGCGGCGCGATGGACCGGCTGGGAATCGCGGCGGCCAACACGCTGGTGGGAAATGCGCCGTTCGCGGCGGCGATCGAAATCGGCCCGTTCGGCGCCGCCTTCACCGCGCGCCAAGGCGCCGTTCGCGTCGCGATTTCGGGCGCGCCGCGCAACGCCGACATCTCCGGGCGCGCCGTTGCGTCCGATACGTCGATGACGCTTGCGGACGGCGAGACCCTGACGCTGGGCTTTGCGCGGGGCGGCTCCTTCAGCTACCTCGCGATCGAGGGCGGGATCGCGGGCGAGCTCGTGTTCGGCAGCCTGGCCGTGAACGCCCGCGCCGGCCTCGGCAGCCCCTACCCGCGCCCGCTGCAGGCCGGCGACGAGTTGCAGGCGCGGGCCGCAAGCGGCGCGCCCGAGCGCCGGATCGAGCTTCCTCCTGCTGTCGACGGGCCGATCCGCGTGGTGCTGGGTCCGCAGGACGACGAATTCGACGACGCCCAAAAGCAATTGTTTCTCGACAGCGATTGGAAGATATCGGCCACCAGCGACCGCATGGGCTACCGCCTCGAAGGTCCCGTGATAAAACATCTGCACGGCCACAACATCGTTTCCGACGGCACCGTGAACGGCAGCATCCAGGTACCCGGCAATGGCGCACCGATCGTGCTGATGCCCGACCGCGGCACCAGCGGCGGCTATCCCAAGATCGCGACCGTGATCTCCGCCGATCACGGCCGATTCGCGCAAACACCGACAGGGAAGAGCTTTCGGTTCAAGGCGGTCAGCATGTCGGAAGCGCAAGGCGAGGCGCGGAAGTTCGCCGGCCTGTTGCGCGCCCTGCCCGACCGGCTGCGCGGAATCGAGAATTTTGATCTCAACATGGAAGCGCTGAGAGATGCTAACGTCGCGGGGAGCGCCGTCAGCGCCGTCGATGCCGGAACCTGGCAGACTTCATCGCCGGCAGACGCGATGGGGCCGGACTGACCAAAGACCCGCTCACCCAAGGGGACACACCATGAAGACCGTCGACCTCAATTGCGATCTCGGTGAAGGATTTGGCGCCTGGGAGATGGGCAATGACGCCGCCATGATCGAGCTTGCCACTTCCGTCAACGTCGCCTGCGGGTTCCATGCCGGCGATGCCGACATCATGCGCAAGACCGTGGAACTGGCGAAAGCGCGTGGCGTCAGCGTCGGCGCCCATCCCGGCTACCGCGATCTGCACGGCTTTGGCCGCCGCCCGGTTCCGGGAATGAAGGCGTCGGAGATCGAGAACCTGGTCGCCTACCAGATCGGCGCGTTGCAAGCGATCGCGACCGCGGCCGGCCACAAGGTGACCCACGTCAAGGCGCACGGCGCGCTGTCGAACGTCGCCTGCGAGGACGATGCGACGGCGAAAGCCATCGCCTCCGCCATCAAGGCCGTGGACCCCAGCCTGATTTTCGTGGTGCTCGCCAATTCGAAACTGGTGCAAGCCGGCGAAGCCGCCAACCTGCCGATGGTGCACGAAGTGTTTGCCGACCGCGCCTATGAGGACGACGGTTCACTGGTGTCGCGTCGCAAACCCGGCGCCGTGCTGCATGACGCCAGGACGATCGCGGACCGCGTGGTGCGGATGGTGCAGGACGGCGCCGTGGTCTCGGTGACGGGCAAAGTGATCAAGATGCGCACCGATACCGTCTGCATTCACGGCGACACGCCGGGTGCGGTCGATATCGCCCGCGATATCCGGCACGCGCTGAAGGAAGGCGGCATCGACGTGGCGCCGTTCAAGGTGAATTAGCGGCACCCGCGGACCTTATCGCTCCGAGAGAGATATTCACGCGACCCGCTTCCCTGCCCGGGACGACGCGGCGTGAATTACCGATTTAATTGTCAAACAGCTGTCATGACGTGCGTGCGTCTTCCCGCGGCGCGATCCGCCCGGGTTGTGCATCGATTTCGCCCGCGC
>Ga0182014_10002044_pt1 | contig 26057 bp, 24 predicted proteins | sample 612S2DmetaG_FD_120489 | JGI IMG/M metagenome (GOLD analysis project Ga0182014, IMG submission 120489) | Permafrost microbial communities from Stordalen Mire, Sweden - 612S2D metaG | ecosystem: Environmental > Terrestrial > Soil > Wetlands > Permafrost | place: Sweden: Stordalen | collected... | reverse complement strand
GTCTTTCGGCTTGCCGCCGTCGCCTTTATTGTCGGGCCCGGGTTCAGTGGGGCCGGCGCCGGGTTGGGACGCGGCCTTGTACATCGCTTCGGCCAGTTTGTGGCTGGCGGTGGTGAGGCGGTCGACGGCGGAATTGATCTGCGCCGGGTCGGAATCGTGCATGGCCTTCTTGGTTTCTTCGATGGCCGATTCGATCTCCTTGGCCTCCGCTTCGCTCACTTTGGCGCGATGTTCCTTGAGAGTTTTTTCGACGTTGTAAACCATGGCGTCGGCGCGATTGCGAGCCTCGATAGTGTCGCGCTGTTTGCGGTCGTCGGCGGAATGGGATTCGGCGTCCTTGGCCATCTTGTCGACTTCATCCTTCGAAAGGCCGGAGGAAGAGGTGATGGTAATCTTCTGCTCGTTATTGGTAGCGCGGTCTTTGGCGGCGACGTTCAGGATGCCGTTGGCGTCGATATCGAAGGTGACTTCGATTTGCGGAATGCCGCGCGCGGCCGGCGGAATATTGCCGAGCTGGAAGACGCCCAGCAGGCGGTTGTCGCGGGCCATGGAGCGCTCACCCTGGAAGACCTTGATTTCGACCGAGGGCTGGCTGTCGGAGGCGGTGGAAAAGACGTCGGTCTTGCGGGTGGGAATGGTGGTGTTGCGTTCGATCAGCTTGGTGAACACGCCGCCCATGGTTTCGATGCCGAGAGAAAGCGGGGTGACATCGAGCAGCAGCACGTCTTTCACTTCGCCGCCCAGCACGCCGCCCTGGACCGCGGCGCCCACCGCGACGACTTCGTCGGGATTGACACCCTTGTGAGACTCGCGGTTGAACAGGTCGCGCACCAGTTGCTGAATGCGTGGCATACGGGTCTGGCCGCCCACCATCACCACTTCGTCGATCTGGACAGGCGTCATCCCGGCATCGGCCAGGGCCTGTTTGCAGGGCGGGATGGAGCGCTGGACAATGTCTTCGACCATCTGCTCGAAGCGGGCACGGGTGAGCTTCATTTGCAGGTGTTTGGGGCCGGAAGCGTCGGCGGTGATGAACGGCAGGTTGATTTCGGTTTCGAGCAGGGTGGAAAGCTCCATCTTGGCCTTTTCGGAGGCTTCCTTGAGACGCTGCAAGGCCATCTGGTCGCGGGAAAGGTCGATGCCGTTTTCTTTCTTGAACTCGGTGACGATCCAGTCGATCACGCGTTGGTCGAGGTTGTCGCCGCCCAGGTGGGTATCGCCGTTGGTGGATTTGACCTCGACCACGCCGTCGCCGACTTCGAGGATCGAGATATCGAACGTGCCGCCGCCGAAATCGTAGACGGCGATGGTTTCGTTCTTCTTCTTATCGAGACCATAGGCGAGGGCCGCGGCGGTCGGCTCGTTGATGATGCGCATGACTTCCAGACCGGCGATCTTGCCGGCGTCTTTGGTGGCCTGGCGCTGGGCGTCGTTGAAATACGCCGGGACGGTGATGACGGCCTGGGTGACCTTTTCGCCGAGGTAGGATTCGGCCGCTTCCTTGAGTTTGGTCAAAATCATGGCCGAGATTTCGGGCGGAGAGAGCTTCTTGCCGAAGGCTTCCACGCGGGCGTCCCCGTTGTCGCCCCGCACGACCTTGTATGGGACCATCTTCATTTCTTCGCTGACTTCGTCGAAACGCCGCCCCATGAAGCGCTTGATGGAAAAGACGGTATTCTCCGGGTTGGTGATGGCCTGGCGCTTGGCGACCTGACCTACCAGCCGCTCGCCGCCTTTGGTGAAGGCCACCACCGAAGGCGTGGTACGGGTGCCCTCCTGGTTTGCAATGACGGTCGGCTGCCCGGCTTCCATGACGGCCACCACGGAATTGGTGGTGCCCAGGTCGATGCCGATGATTTTACTCATAAATATATAACTCTCCTCTTTGGAGCAAATGGCGAATGATGACGAAGCCCATCAGGGCTGGCTAACACGACTCAAGTATGAATCATTGAGTGTGGTACTGTCAAGCTTTCTTGAGTGCGGCTTTCTTGAGTACCTCATCGGAGCGATCCCGGAGTGCGGCTACCAACCCCGGATGGCCATCCAGCGAGTCCGTGACCACTATATCCAAGTCACTGTATTCGTTAGAGATATCTAGAATGAGGCGGGGCAGATCCCGATCCAGGTGAAGACCGGGAGTGAGGAAGTAGGGCACGACCACAAAACGGCGACAACCCTGGGCAGCGAGGGAGCGAACGGCAGCCGGCAGGTCGGGTTGGCCCAATTCGAGAAAAGCGGCTTCCACTCTCGGATAGCCGCCGGCCTGGGCCAATTCGCGGGCGGCGCGGCGGACAGCCGCATTGGCAGCTTCGATGCGCGACCCGTGCGCAAAGACGATAATGGCGGTAGCGGCGCTGGCCACGTTTCCATGCTAGCAGGGCGGGCAAAGACCGCTCCCGCGGCCCAGGTGCTTAACCGATCTGGGGATTTTGCAGCTTAAACGCGGCAACCGCTCCCGGACGGTGTGAGAAAATCGGCCTACAACCGAAAAAGCACAGGCGTAAACGCCTACTCCACGAAGATTCCAATGTACTTGCCGACCTCGTGGAGTAGGCCTTCGGCCTGCGATTTGATTTTTCACAGCTTCTCAGGGTGCGGTTGCCGGGAACGGATTTCCCCAAGTCGGTTAGGCACCCCCTTGGCCCGGTCAGGCGCTGTGAATATAGGCCCGCATGTGATGCAATTCGTCGGTCTGGCGGGAGAGTTCGTAGTGCATCAGGTCGCGCATGGAAAGAAAGGCCACTGCCTTGTCGCCGCGCATCACGGCAAGGTGGCGGATGGCGTGGGCATGCATTTGCTCCATGGCTTCCTCGGCGGTGGCGGATTCTTCGATCGTCACCAACTTGACGGTCATGACCTCGCCTACCGGAGTGGTTTCGGGATCGCGGCGTTCGAGCACGACCCGCAGCATCAGGTCGCGCTCACTGAAAACTCCCCGCAAACGGCCGTCGTCCAGAACCAGGATTGCTCCGCATTGGAGATCCGCCATGCGCCGGGCCGCCGCAGCCACGGTATCGCTCTCGCGGACGTAGTAGAGCTCACGATTGCCAAGGATGTCACGTATCTGGGACATATCACCCTCCTGGGTATGGGTGAGCATATCACGACCGGGCGCCGGAAGGAAGGGGGGTGCGTCCGGCGGGATCGATGGGATCCGAACTTGACCGCGATGCGGATACGTATCACAATACGTACCAGGAGAATCACTGTGTCCACGTTCCATGGTTCCATCACAACGACCGGAAAATCCGAGGCTATCCGGCTGGACAAGGCATTGTTCCGGCTTCATCCGGAATTCCGGCAGAAGGCCAAGGTGCGGGCGCAGGTGATCGCGCCGGGCCACGCCCTGATTTCGGTCGTGGAGGGAGGGCCTGAGGGAGGGCCTGAGGGAGGGCCTGAGGAAGTTCCGGAGGAAGACCCTGTGGTCACCGCCTTTCTCGCTTTCCTGGAGAAGGACATGAGAGCGCACCCCGAACGCCTGGTCGGCCTCTCACGGCGCTCAGTCGACCGGGCCGCCCGATTGACCAAAGGCGTCAGAGTGACCGACGACGAGCGCCTTCCCGAAGACGTCACATTCTAGCCGCGTCCGATGCCCAAAGCGCCTTTCACTGAGAGGAACGGGTGGAAACTGTACTTGCACCCAGCCTTCAGCCAGGGGCGGGAGGCATTGATTCGGACCGTTGAGGCACTCGCGAAGCGGCAGCCCCTCACTTTTCGCGACCATCCCAAGGCGAAACTGCTGCGGCGCATCCAGGATTTGGTGCTGGTCGAAATCCCACGCGATCCGAACGCTTCGGAATTTCAGCTTGGCAACACGCTTGGGACGGCATGCCGCCATTGGCGGAGGGCGAAATTCCTGGGCCGCTTCAGGCTGTTTTTCCGTTTCAGCAGCGCGCACAAAATCATCGTCTATGCTTGGGTGAACGATGAGACTACCCTGCGGAAGGCGGGCGCTGGCAGCGACCCTTATGCAGTCTTCAACAGACGCCTCCAGACAGGCTGCCCGCCCGACGATTGGGATCGGTTGCTGCGCGAAGCGGAAGCCGCCAACCCGCCGCTCGATCCGGACCGCAAACGCAAGGCTGATAAGCCGGAGGGCCGGCGGCGCACCTGACCGGGAAGGCGGTGTGCCACAGTAACCAGTGGAGGGTATCCGATGGAAGTGATCGCGGACTTATGCATCATCCCAATGGGCGTGGGGGTTTCGGTCTCGAAGGAGGTGGCGGTTTGCGAGCGGATTCTGGCGGAAGCCGGCCTCAAGACGAAGCTCCACGCCTACGGCACCAATATCGAAGGCGATTGGGACACGGTCTTTCAAGCGGTCAAACGGTGCCACGAAGCGCTGCACGAGGCCGGCGTGCCGCGCATCTCGACAAGCATGCGGTTCGGGACCCGGACGGACAAAGTTCAGAAGATGGAGGACAAGATCCGCAGCGTAGAGGAAAAGCTCAAGCACGACCCGCCGGTCTAGTCCGCAGTCCCTCGAATAGCTTCTCATAGGCGTCGGTTACGGCGTCCCAGGAGTAGCGCTGGCGCACGCGCTCCATGGCCCTGGCGCGCAGGGCGCAGCGTTCCTCTTCGCTCATGGAAAGAACCTGGCGGATGCGGGCAACGAGGGTGTCGGGTTCGAAGGGGATGCCGGCGTCGCCGGCGACTTCGGCGTTCTCCGGGGTATCGCGATAGAGCACCAGGGCGCCGCGGCCCATGGCCTCGATGAGCGCGGGGTGGGTGCCACCCACTTCGGTGGCGTGGATGTAGGCAAAGCAATGGGAATCGAGCTCGCGGTAGCCGGCGCCGTAAATGGCGCCGGGAATCGCGATGCGCGGATCGGTGGTGTCGCGCACCTGGCGGATGTAATCCTGGGCATAGGGCGCATCGCCGATCAGAGCCAGGCGCATGGGCGTATCCACCTGTTCGAAGGCCTGGCGCACTTCGAGCGCCCGGTTTTCCGGCTCCATGCGGCTGACGTATAGAAAATACGCCTGGGGCGCGAGACCGAGCCGCTCCAAAACGGCAGTGGAGGAAACCTTGCCGAGTTCGGCGCCGTAGGGGATGAACACGCTGTCTTTGCCGTAGCGGCCGCGGTAATACCGGCGGATGGTTTCGGCGTCGGTCACCACGACCTGAGGGAAGACCGTAGCCAGCCATTCCGACAGCAGATACCAGGCCTTGGCCACCTGATTCCACTTCTTGCGTTTGCGCTCGATGCCATCCACGTTGAGCACTACCGGCACGCGGAGGAGGCGCGGCCAAAGGGTGAAGACGGCATTGGCGCCGTTGCAGTAAAGGGCCACGTCGGGGCGGTGAAACAGCAGGTGCGCGGTGGAGACGGCGGTATGGGCGATGGTGTCGAGGTACTTGTGGCGGATGGTGGGCAGGTACTGGAGCCGGACGCCGCGGTATTCGGCCTCGGGATGGCGCTCCCGGCAGTAGACCGTGACGGCGTGGCCGCGCGCGGCCAGGCGGATGGAAATCTCCTCCGCGAAGGTCTCGAATCCGCCGTAACCGGCCGGAATGCCCCGCGTACCGAGGAGGGCGATGCGCATGGGATAGAGCGTCGCCTTACGTCTTCATCTTAGCCGCGGCTTCCTGGCGGGAGAGCATACGGGCCATCTTGCGGGAAGTCTGTATACTGACCGGCTTGTATTGGAACCAACTGGCCATATACTCGGCATCCACGCGGCGAGTGGATTGAATGAGGCGGCGTTTGGCGAAGACGCGGCGGGCGTTGGCGGCCAGAAACCAGAAAGCCTTCAACGAGCTGTGCTCCCAGACCATGCACCAGGCGAACACCATGAGATCGCGCACTGTGATGGAGAACCAGTTGCGCCGGTACAGATCCGGCGAAATATTCTTGATACGCATCAGGAAGCGATTCTTGACCGAATGCATGTTGATTTCGGGCGGCAGCGCGCGGCGGTTGCCGGGAAGGACCTTGCGCACGTGGTAACCGCGCGCGTAGGGGGCATAGAGGCATTTCCAACCCATCAACTGCGCCCGCCAGGCAACGTCGGCATCTTCGCGGTAGACGAAGAAGTCGGAATCGAAGAACTCGCCGTCGAGCGAAATATCGTCGATCATGGCGCGGCGATACAGGGCGGCCGCGGCGGTGGCGCCGAACACGAATTCATACTGCAGGTAATCGCCGTTATCGACTTCCTGGCTGCCGCGGTCGAGGTGGCGCAGCATGGGATTGAAGTAGATGCCGGTGGAATCCACCACGGGCCGCTCGGGGATCTCGAAATGCGAGGTCATGGTGAGCAGCTTGCCGCACACGGTGCCGATCTTGGGGTCGAAATTGCCGGCATCCACCAGGGCCTGGATGAAGTTGGGCAACAGCAGAACATCCGGGTTCAGGGTGAGTACCCAGTCGCCCGTGCTCAGGCCGATGGCCTGGTTCTGGGCGGAGGCGAAGCCGTTGTTCTCCTCGTTGTAGTACACCCGGCAGCGATCTTCGAACTGCTCGAGGATGTCGATGGTGCCGTCGGTGGAGGCATTGTCGATGACCACGACTTCCTTATTCGGATATCGCTGAGCCAGTATCGACTCCAGACAACGCTTGATGAAGCGGCCGCTATTGTAGGTAACGATCGTAACCGTGACGAAGTCTTGACGCGCCATGAACCACACACTCACGAATGTTGAGAAACCGGACTGCCCGGCGACACTTCTAATTCAGGACGGCCGATCAGATGGAACCCGTCACCTTAGTGCGACTCCGCTCGCCTCCCCGCCTGCCGAACAGAAACAGCCGGCCGGCGAGCGACACCACCCTGCTGTAATCCCCGAACGCCTTCCACCCTCGGCCCGTCAAGGATTCTGCGACAGTGCGCAAAATCGAGCCGGCCACCACTGCCGCACAGACGGCGCGGAAAGGAAGCGCCCGGAAGTGCTTGGCAGAGTACTGTAACAAACTACGATACCAATAAAAGTGCCGCATCTCCACTGATAAGCGAGGGATCGAATGCCCGCCTGTGTGTTTTGCCACAGCCTCGGGTACGTAATAGGAAACATGGCCCGCGTCGGCCATTCGCCGGCAGAAGTCGACGTCCTCAAACCATAGAGGCCAAAAACTTTCGTCAAAACCACCCAACTCCTGCCAGACGGCTCGCCGAACCATAAGAAAAGCCCCGGCCGGCTGTTCCACGGCACATTGTACGTAATATGGCAGATCCAGCCCGCGATAGCGGCGATTCACCGGATTTCCCGGCCAAATTCTATTTAGCACGAGAGCTTCCAGAATCAGCGTGGTGGGGGTGGGGAGGGAGCGGGCCATGAAGCCGATCTGCGGCGTTCCGCGCTCGTCCAGTAAGCAACCTCCGGCGGCGGCGTGCGGCGGTTGGCAGGCTGCGCGCAGGCGATCCAGACCACCGAGGATCACGGCGTCGGGATTCAGCAGGAGCACGTAAGGGGTGTTAAGAACTGCAAAACCTTGATTTACGGCGGCGGCGAACCCTCGGTTCCGCGGATTGGCCAGCACGCTCACGTGGCGTCGGCCAGCCTCGGCCACGGTCCCGTCCTGGGAGGCGTTGTCCACCACTACCACTTCGGCGCCGGTGGCCAAAGCGGCGTCCAGACAAGGCCCGATTTCCCGCTGCGAATTATACGTAACGACAACAATTCCTACGTCGCGCATGGGTCATTTCGCCGCACTGCCTGTGAGCAGGAAGTACAAGCGCCAATACAAGTTGCCTCCCGCGGCCGGTTGCAGTTCCCGCAACAGCCGTTCCTGCAACCGGATGACGTCTGCCAACAATTGCGGCGCGAGTGGCTGTGACCGGGCACGCAGCGCGCGAAAACGCCACAATCCCTCGATCTTTCCACGGCACCAGGCCAGGCCGGCTCCATGCCGCAACGCGACCAGGCCCCAGAGCAGTTGGCCAGCCAGAATCGGCCAAAGCCAGCGCAGCAGCAGGCGCCGCGGATAGTGCCGCGCCAGCAGAAATATCTGGTTGCGGGCGGTCCGCCGCACCACTTCGGCGTGCCAACGGCCCAGCGATGCGCTGCCCACATGATACGCCACGGCCGCGGGCACATATTCGCCGGTGAAGCCGAGGGCCGCCGCGCGCAGGCCGAAATCCACGTCTTCCAGGTAGGACTCGAAACTGGCTTCCAGTATCCCCACGCGATGGAAGATCTCCGTGCGAAAGAGTACCGCCGTCCAGGGCGCGGAGGAGATGGCGCGGCTTTGTTGGAAGGCTGGGCCGTATGGTCCTCCGTGTCCGGCACGCCAGGACGTAGCCGCGCGGGAGAGCAAATCGAAGGTAGCGTCCAGGCGGGTGGGATCCTGTTGCTGCAGTATCCTGCCGGTAGCGAACCAGGCGCCGCGCGCGGCCAGCTTTTCGAAATAGTCGGGAGCGAGCGTGACATCGGTATTCAGCACCGCCGTCCACTCGCCGGAAACCTCCGCGATGCCGCGATTGACGGCGGCGGCAAAGCCAGCGTTATATCCCATCGGAATGACGCGCGCGCCGCGGCGGCGGGCCAGAGCGGGAGCGCCGTCGTCGGAGCCGTTATCCACCACCAGGATTTCGGCCGGGGGCAGAGTCTGGCGGGAAAGCGAATCGAGCAACGAGTCCAGGAGTTGCTCGCGGTTCCAAAGCGGGATGACGACGCTGATGCGGGCGGTGCTCATCTAAGCCGACCTCTGGCTATGGGGTCGATAGAATTTGTGGGGCAGGCCCTCGGCCTGCGGCGGCCTCCCAGGCCGCCCCGCCGCACCACACTGTCCAAACCTGATCCTGAGAGGAGCCGCAACCAGGCGGCCTGAGGGGCCGCGGCCGGCTGGGAGCCTGCCCCACAAATTCGCCCGGCGACATCAGGAGCGCCGAGACGAGTCTCGGCGCTGCAGCCATGAGTGGCCGCGCCACGGAGGGGCGGAGGGGTCATCGCCGAAATCGTTTCTTCGCCAGAAATGCCAGGTTCCGGAAGCCGTCGCGCCAGAGGTTCAGCTTGGTTTCGCCCATGCGCGAGGAATATTGAATCGAGATTTCCCCAAAGCGGATGCGCGCGTCGCACAGCGCTTCGATCTTGATCTCCTCGGAGAACGCCATGCCGTCGGATTCCAGCTTCATGTTGGCGAGAATCGAACGCCGGAACACCCACATGCCGGATTGCGAATCGCGCACCCAGCGAAAGAACAGCACCGACATGGCGAGCGAAAGCGCCAGGTTGCCGATTTTGTTGCGAAAGCTCATGGCCTGGCGATCGCGCACGGGGAAGCGCGAAGCGCTCAGAAAATCCACACGGAGGTGAAGAAAGGCTTCGATCAGGTAGGAAAGCGCGTCCACCGGGTAGCTTTGGTCGCCATCCAGAGTGACGATCAGATCGCTGGTGGCCGCGGCGAAGCCGCGCTTGTAGGCGCGTCCGTAGCCCCTCACGTCTTCGCGAATGACTTTGGCGCCGAGCGAGATGGCGACTTCCGAAGTGCGGTCCGTCGAAGCGTTATCCACCACGATCGTTTCATCCACGAATTCCGGCATGGCGCGGAGCACCCGTTCGATGCCCTGTTCCTCATTCAGGCAGGGAATGATGACGGTGATGGACTGGGATTTATACATGGGGGTACGACTTTTTCCGGGCGCCGCGCGTCTGATCAGGAGAAGCGGCAATTGCTATCATGACAACGATGAAACGGGCCTGGTTGGCTTTAACGTGGTTGGTTTTGTGCGGGCTGGGAGGAGCGGCGTGGGCCGCCGATCTAAACAGCGTACACGCCGTGTACTTGCTGAACATGGGCCATGGGCTGGACCAGTATCTGGCCAACCGGCTGACCGGCGAGCACTTATTTGTAGTGGTGACCGACCCGAAGAAGGCCGATGCGGTGATCACCGACCATTTGGGGGAAGACCTGGACGCGACGCTCGAAATCATCGCACCCGGCCCCAAGCCGCCGCAAGATGCAGAGGCGAAAGCAAAGGAACCGGCCGAGACCAAGAGCAAGAGCAAAGGCGATGCTGCCGCGGCAGCCGGCAGTTCGCTGGCCGCGGCCTTCGGCGGCGACACGAACAACAAGCTCGAACATCCGGTTTCCGGCTTCAGCCGCTCCAAGGGAACCGTGTTTCTGGTGGATGCCAAGTCGCGGCAACTGGTCTGGTCGCTATATATCAAGCCGAAGGGCACCGAGAGCAAGGATCTGGATCGCACGGCCTCCGACATTGTAAGCCGTCTCAAGAAAGACGCGTACCCGAAGGCGCCGAAAGCGACGCCGGCGAAGTAGACGCCGGCAGCCTCGGCGACGCCTCCAGTAACCCTTGGCAGAGGTGGCCCTGTGGCTGATCGCAGGCGAAAACGCCTATTCCGCAGATGGCACATCACCGCCTTCACTGGCCTCTAGCGCCGCGCGCTTCTGGCGCACAAGTTGGCGGTACTCTTCCACCAGGCGGCGGGTAATGGCCGCCATATCCCATTCGGTTTCGACCATGGCGCGCGCCCGCGCGGCCATCGGCGCCGCGGCGGCGGGATCCTCCAGAATCGCCACTACGCGTTCGGCGAAACCGGCGGGGTCATCTGCCAGGCTACAGTATTCGCCATCGACGGCGGCCAGACCTTCAGCGCCGATCATGGTGGATACCACGGGAATGCCGGCGGCGAACGCTTCCAGCAGCTTCACGCGCACGCCCGAGCCGCTCAGGATGGGGCAGACGAACACGGCATAGCGGCTCATGGGGCCGCGCACATCGTCGACGCAGCCGAGCATCTCCAGGTTGGCGGAATAATCCGCATAGGTGTGCGCGGGGGGCGGGTCCGAGCCCACCAGAACCAGGCGGGCATCGGGCCTGCGCCGCAAAACCAGGGGCAGCACCTCGTGCACGAACCAATCCACGGCGGCGCGATTGGGATCGTGGCGGAAGCTGCCGACGAACAGCAGAGTGGCCGGTTCGCGGGACGTGGCGGGCAAGCGGTAGCGCCGCGTGTCGATTCCGGCGCGCAAGCCCGGATGGAGGCGGCCGGCCATGCGCGGCAGAAACTGCAGCAGGTAGCGCCGGTTGACGGCGGTGCAGACCTGCACCTGGTCGAATTTCGGCAACGCCCGCAATTCATAGCGCAACATGCGGAGATACTCCATGCGGGCTTTCACCTCGCCTGGGGCGCTCATCAAATGGCCGAAGCCGCGGGCGATGGATTGAAACGAGACGTCGTGCTCGAACAGGGCGGTGGCGATACGGCGAAAGTCACCGCGGTACTGGGCCAGGGGCGTGTATTCGAGCTGTAATACATCGATTCGCTTCAGGAAGAGCTGGCGATGGATCAGCCATTCGAAATCGTGGTTGCGGAATTCGCGCACGGCGTGCGGCGCGAGCGATGCCGAGCCGCGGGGGCGGCCGGTGGGACGGGCGAACCACTCCGACGAGGCGCAAAATTCCGCCAGCTTGCGATTGTCCGCTTCCTGCCAGGGCCAATCCAGCATTCCCGCCACGTGCGTTTCGGCCAGACGGGCGAGCTCCGCCAAAGTCTGGGACATGAAGACCGCGCCGCCGTGGGTGGGAGGGTTGATGGGATAGGGAGAGACGAACAGCACGCGCAGGCGTTCCGGGTCGGCTTCCATGGGCGCGAAGCGATCGCGGAAGTAGCCGCCCATGGGACGGCGGAAAGCTTCGGCGTCGCCAATGACGGCCAGCGAGCGGGCGCGCCAACGGGATCTTACCGCGCCAGGCAATTGGCGGAAGGCCCGCCACACAGCCGCCAAATTGGGACGCAGGGGAACGTCGCCGAAGACCGCGGCGAGCAACGCGCCCACCCAGGTGAAGGCCAGGTGAGAGAGCAGCCGCGGCCAGGCGTGGATATTCTTCCACGACCACAGCAGGTAATTCTTTTTGAGCACGGCCTGGATCCGGTCCTCGCGAAATCGCTTGCCGATGGTGCCGCGATGCTCGTGGTAGACCACGCTCCGGGGTTGATAGAGCACCTTCCAGCCTCGTTTCCAGGCCATGTATCCCAGGTCGGTGTCTTCCAGGTAGAACGGCGCCAGCAGTTGGTCGAAGCCGCCGAGCTCGAGAAATTTGCGGCGATCGAAGGCGCAGGAACCGCCGCCGCCGTAGAAACATGGGAAGAGAGTGTCGACCTGGGGATCGACGCGATGGCGGACGCGGAGCTGGCCGTCCTCCCACCAGCCTTGCGTCAGGCCGGTTTCCTCGCGCGGCTTGGTGGGGTCGGCGAAAAAGATCTGGCAGGAAACGGCGAAGACCAGCGGATCGCGAAAGCCTTCGAGCAGCGGGGCCAGGAAGTCCGGCGCCACCCGCATATCGCTGTTCAGCAGGACCACGATGTCGTTGGCGGCGGCCCGGAATCCGGCATTGGAGCCGCCGCCGAAGCCGAGGTTCTTTTCGAGCGCTACCAGCTTCACCTGGGGAAAGTTGCGGAGCACGAACTCGGCGCTGCCATCCCCGGAGCCGTTATCCACCACCACGATTTCGTTGGCCGGATTGCCCGCCAGGGCGGCGACGATGGAGGGCAGGTACTTCCCGAGCAAATCGCGCCCGTTCCAATTGGGGATGACCACGCTGGCGGCGGTGGGACAGACCATCGTCTCTGGTGGTCTGTCGGGAGAAGCAGCGGATGCACGCCGTCCGGCCACGAACCACACCAGGTCGGCCGCCAGCATGGCCAGCGCCGCCAGCGCGAACAGCAGTGGCGAAACGAGCAGCAACGGCAGAGCGCGGAGAACCCGTTTGGCTAGCGGCATGTCAACTGGCGGGCAGCTCCGGACCCAGGCCCACTTTGCGGCCCAGCTTCACCCATCGGGAACCGCGGTACAGCGCAAGCTGCGCTTCGAGAGCCTGGGCTTGCCGCTGGAGATCGAGCGCCCATTGGGTGCGCTCGTCGCGTTCGGTTTCGGTGCGGTGCAGGGCGTCGAGGGCGAGCTTCTTATCGGCGATTTCGGCATCCAGCCGCCGTTCGGCGTCTTGCGCCCACCCGATCTTCTCCTCAACATCCTCTTGGAGCTCGTTCACCTGGGCTTCGTAGCCCTCGGCCATTTGCTGCGCGCTCTCCTGTTCCTCGGCCAATTCCTCTTGCAGGGCTTCAACACGGGCGCTTCGCTCTTTCAGCTCCGCATTCAGGCTGGCGGCCCACCGATTGCTCTTTTCGAGCTCCTGCTTCTGGTCGCGGAACATGGCCAGCAGTTGGCGATGCTGGCGGTCGAATTCGGCCAGGTCCTGCTGGGCCTTCTCCAGCCAGCCGTTCTTGGTGGCGATCTCGGTCTGGAGCAGTGCGATGTGCCGCTCGCGCTCGCGCAGCACGTTGGCGGTGCGCGGAATATATACGAAGGTGGGGCTGCCGATCTGCGGCCGGTGGGCGCAAACCGCCAGGAAGAAGTGCGATTCGCCGGCCACCGGATCGCCCGAATCCACCCGCGACTCCACCGTGCTCGCGGGGGCCGTGCCGCCCGGCTGGTGAGGCTGGAAGGTAACTCCTTCCACGTGATTTTCCAGGAACAGCGTCACGTGCGGGAAAACCGCTTCCAGCTCGGCGCGGAATTCGTCGAATTCGAATTCGTGTACGTGGAACGGGTTGGCGCCTTCGCGCCCACGCGATTCGGTGTAGTAGAGCTTGTTGGGCGTGGAGACGATGAACTGGCCGGAGGGCGCCAGCAGGCGGCGGGCTTCGGTCAGCAGCTCCCGCCAATCGGCCAGGTGCTCGATCACCTCGAAGGCCACCACCAGGTCGAAGCTGGCGGCGGGGTGGGGCAGGGCGGTGCAGGACGCCTGTTCGAAGAGCAGGTTGGATTCGCGGTAGTGGTCGCGGGCGAAATCCACGGCTTCCGCGGCGACGTCGGCGCCAATGGCGGACAGAGCGTAGCGGGCCAGTTCGGCTGTGCCGTAGCCGGCGCCGCAACCCAGGTCCAGCACGCGCTTGCCGCGCGCCAGACGGGCGGCGAAGGTGTAGCGCGCCAGGTGCTCGTTTAACAGATCGGCATCTACCTGGCCCGGAATCACGCGCTCGCCGGTGAATTCAACCAAGGCGGTTCTCCATGGCCTCGGTCTCGGCCGCGCCCAGGCGGGCGTTGATCTCCACCCGGCAGGGCAGGTGGATGTAGCCGTAGATCTGCTGCGCGGAACGGCTCATCTGCAGCGAGATGGCGTTGTCGATCCAGTCGCACATGGCGTAGGCCGAAAGGTCGCCATCGGCCACCGCCGGGGAAAATGAAAACGAAGCGGGATAGAGCTCCGGCAGATCGAGATGGAAATCGACGGTGACGATATCGCCGGCCCCGAGGGGCGACAGCTCGTGCGCCTCCCGCGCGGTATTGGTGCCGGCGAAATCGATGCCCAGTTGATTGCGCAGCATGAAACCCACGATCGGGTTCGAGACCTCCGCATGCGCGCGCACGCTGATGCGGACCACGATGCGCGAGGCCGGTTCGAGCAGGTGGAGTGGAACGCCCAACTCGTCAAGCACCGCGATGCCCAGGATTTCGGCTCGCCGGTCGCCGAAGCGGTGGTCGATGTTGGGAATGGTTTCGACGATTTCCGGCGCGCGCGCAGACCCGCGAGAAGAGCCGGCGGAAACCGTTGCCGCGCCCAGGGCCGGATGGAACAGGCGGTAATTGGTATCCTTTTCGGTCATGGCGGCCAGGTATTTGGCCACCACCCGATCGGGATCGCCGATCTCCACCACTCGGCCGTGGTCCAGCCAGAGCGCGCGGTCGCCAATGGCTTTCACGTCGGAAACCGCGTGGGACACGTACAGAATGGTCACCCCGCGGGCGCGCAACTCGTGGACTTTGCGCATGCAGCGCTGGCGGAAATAAATATCGCCCACGGCCAGGGCTTCGTCCACCAGGAGCACCTCCGGATCTACATTAATGGCGACCGCGAAAGCCAGGCGCACCGCCATGCCGCTGGAGTAAGTCTTGACCGGCTGGTTGATGAATTCGCCGATTTCCGCAAAGGCTTCGATTTCGCCGTAGCGCTCGCCGATCTGGCGCGTGGACATGCCCAGGATGGAGCCGTTCAGAAACACGTTATCGCGCCCGCTGAACTCGGGGTTAAAGCCGGCGCCGAGCTCCAGCAGGGCGGCCACCCGGCCGTTGACGGACGCCGTACCGGCGGTGGGCTGCAGGATGCCGGCCACGATCTGCAGCAGGGTGCTCTTACCCGACCCGTTCTCGCCGATGATGCAAAAAGTCTGGCCGCGGGGCACCTCGAAGCTGACGTCGTGCAATGCCCAGAAGTCCCGGTGGCGTTTCAGGCGGTTGAAAGACAGCAGTTCCTTGAGCCGGTCGCCCGGCGATCGGTAGATCGCGTAGCTCTTGGAAACCCCTTGAAATTCAACAGCGTTTACGGCCACGGGAGGAACCACCAGTGTAACAGTGCGGCCATGGCGAAGAATTCTCGTGTCGCGGGCCTCCGGACTGGGATAGGGGAAGGACCGCTCCTGCGCCCCTTCCACATCACCGTACGTACGGATCCCTATTCCGCACGACCGGAAGCGCTGCCAGGTGACGGAGAAACATCCGGCAAGATGCTCAATCCTATCGCCAGAACCCAGTTCGCCGCTGGTGTGCACTTTTGCACAGACAACCGAACGAAGCAGCTTTATACTGTGGCGATTCGTCGGCGCGAAGGGTCTTTTTTCGCCGCTTTCGGAAAAGGAAAGGTTGGTTGTGCCCCTAGTCGAGAATGCCCATGCGGCGTTTACCAACGCAGGCTGGAGTTACCGGACGAATGAGCGCGGCTGGGTGGTTTACCGGGACCCACGTACCGGCCTTTGGCATACGCGGGCGGAGGCCACGGCGATCGTCGAAGCCGAGGCGATCTCCCGCGGCCGCCATACTCCCGTTTACAACCAGCCTCTTAGGTGAGAAACGTTTTGAAAATGTCCCGAACAACCGAAGCCGGCCGGGTGGTCGAACCGCAACCGTCGCCGGTCACGGCCGCGGCAGCTTCATCGAAACTTCAAGACCGGACAAGGAAGTGCGAGCCGGTATGAATCCACCATCGCAAACTAACGTTCGCCACGCCATTCGCCCGCTGAGCGTGTTCAGCTTCTGCGGGCAGTTCATCGCTGCGCCTTACGACCACCACGCCGCACCCAAAGACCTGCCGCTCTGTCCCGACTGCAAGCGCTACCGCGATAAGGCGGCCCTGCTTTTTGGCGGTAGACGCCGAAGGCGGGATTAGATCGATAAGATCGATGGGCGACCGGATTCGCTGATATGATAACCGGACCGGGCCTATGCGGCAGGCAACGAAGCGACTCGGTGGGCGCCGCGCGGCGCTGAAAACAGAGGGTGGTTCATGAAAAAGCTGCGGATCGGGATTATCGATATCGTTTCGAAAGGTCCTACGCGGGCTTTATACGCACGCATCATGAACGCCAGCCTCGCCAGTATCATGCCCCAGGTCATTGGGGTCTGGTGCAAAGAGCAGGGACACGAGGTTACCTTCGTCTGTTACACCGGGTTTGAAGACCTGCTGACCGAGTTGCCGGATAACGTCGATGTGGTCTTCATCGGCGCGTTCACCGAAGCCGCGCACACGGCGTACGCCCTGAGTAATCTTTTTCGTGGGAGAGGGGCGATCACTGTGATCGGAGGCCCGCACGCCCGCTGTTACCCCGAGGACGCCGCGCGGTACTTCGACTATGTTTTGGGCTTCACCGACAAGGATGTGCTTCAGGACGTCTTGCGCGACTGCTCGCAACACCGCCCCGCGGGCATCCAACTCGCGGCCTCCCGGCAGCCCAGAACGCTCCCCGGCGTGCGCGAGCGCTGGCAGTTTATCGACGCGACGCTCAGGAAAGCGCCCCTGCTCAAAATGGTTCCCATGCTCGGCAGTATGGGTTGCCCGTACACTTGCGCCTTTTGTATCGATGCCACGGTGCCCTATCAACCCATGGATTTCGAGGTACTCCGCGAGGACCTCCGGTTCCTGCTGACCAGGTTCAAACGGCCCCTGGTGGCTTGGCACGATCCCAATTTTGGAGTCCGCTTCGACCAATACCTGGACATGATCGAGGACGCGGTCCCTCCCGGCAGCATCGACTTTGTGGCCGAAAGCAGTCTGTCGCTGCTTTCCGAACCGCACCTCAAGCGGCTGAAACGCAATTCATTCAAAGGCGTCCTTCCGGGCATTGAATCCTGGTTCGCCCTGGGCGATAAATCGAAGACCGGCGCGCTGGTCGGGATGGCCAAAGTTCGCCAGGTGTCCGAACACGTCAATCTCATCCTGCGCTACATCCCTTACATCCAAACCAATTTCGTGCTGGGACTCGACACCGACGAAGGGCCCGATCCTTTTGAACTCACCAAGCGATTCCTGGACATGAGCCCGGGCGCCTTTCCGGCCTATTCGCTGCTTTCCGCATTCGGCCGCGCCGCGCCGCTCAACCTGGATTACCAGCGATCGGGCCGCGTGCTGCCCTTCCCGTTCCACTTTCTCAATAATAACGGCGCCATGAACGTCAGGCCGGCAAACTATTCCTGGCAGAGACTCTACGACCTGGTTCTCGACCTGACCCGGTATTCCTTCTCCACGCGCGCCATCTTCCGCCGCCTCCTGGCAACCGAAGGAGTGACTTCACGTTGGATGAACGTGGTGCGCGCGGTTTCGACGGAGGGCTTCGGAAGGACCCGGTACCACCGGGAGATTCGCGACCGCCTGGACACTGACCCGCAATTCCGGCCATATTTCGAGCAGGAGAGCAGCGTGCTTCCCCGGTTCTACAAAAACATAGTGCGCCAGGATCTCGGACCGCTGATGGAGTGGCTTCCCGAGGACGCTCTTTATCACGATCCCAACGCCTACTTGAAGGCCGAGCGCTCCAAGGATGTAGTAGCCCTCGTCTGACTTTTTGCCCGGCGTCCAAAGACGGCCCACGTGTTTCCGGCTGTTACCGCGGGTTCATCAGGCGGCCGATGAAGAGGACGACTCCCGTGCGCGTGTCGCGGATCAGGAAGAGGAACGGATGGTCGGCGCGGAAGACAACGGACGCTTCGGGCATGCGCATGGCGGTGGCGTGCATGGCGAGGCCGGTGGCGGCGGCGGCTTCGGTTCCCTGCTCGGAAACATCGACGAAAGCCTTGTGGACGACCGCGGAGATCGCCAGGCCGCGTTTCGGGTCGATGCCTGAGAAATCGGCCGCGCCGGTGAAGGCTGTAGGCATGCCCATGGCCGAGAGCACCGGGCGGAGGGAGAACTCCGATTCGGCGCGGAACTTCGGCAGGCTCACCTGCACGTTCTGAATGCTGAGGTTGCCGAGCCAGCCGGTCAGGTTTTCAAGTGTCAGCGATTTCTCGAGGCCGGCAAGGCCGGTGAGGGTCTTCGGGAGCAGGACGTCGAAGGCGATTCCGGTGCCGGCGTAGCCCATTTCCAGGATCTGGGCGGACGGCGTTTCCCTGTAGCCGAAGTGCGATGTCTGGTTCATGAAGTTGGCCTGGGTGGTGGCGCCGGACGGCAGGGTGAAGGGCGCGGGCTGGGTGCGCGAGGTGACGAACGGGTCCTGCCACTTGCCATAGAAGTAGATCGCGCTGGTGAGGACAAGGCGGGTCTGGGCGTCGAGTGAGCCGGCCGGAAGCAGGTTCTCGATCTTCTCTTTGGTGTGTTCTTCGGTCCAGCGGTTGATCCGGGATCGCGCGGCCTCGGGATTCGCGATGAAATCGAGCGGCGTGAGTGGGGCGTGGTAGTTGTTGGCCAGCGTGTTCTCGAAGGCCGGCTGGATGGCGAATCCTCTTTGCACCCAGAGTCCGTTGGCGGTGTGCAGCTCGCTGCCTCCGCTGTTGGCGGCCTTGGCGAGGCCGGCGAGCACGGCTCCAAGGGCGGCATCGTAGGTGGAGTCGTAATGGAGGTCGAGGACGGACTCGATTTCTTCGGCGGTCTGGCCGCGGGCGCCGGCAAGGGCCATGGAGAGCGCAGTGGCGATGTTGAAGGGGGAGAGGATCAGGTTCCCGTCGCCTCCCGCGAGTTGTTTGTAGCAGGCGGTGGTGAAGGCGTTCATGGCGGGCATTATACGGGAATCGGCGGCCGCGAGCGCGGCGGCGGCGAGGATCGGCAGAATAAAGCGTTTCATGGGGCCTCACGTCCATAATGTCGCGATTGCGACTATCCTTTCAGGGACTCGGAGCATGGGCGGTAGTCTCCACAAGCACGAGGCGGAGAGCCGTCCTGCATGGAGCTATACTTCCAGCATGGCGATTCAGCGTCGTAATCTGTTGCAGGCAATCGGAACGGTGGGGCTGTTAGGCCTCGCCAACCCGCGGGAACAAAAAGCGCAGGAGCAAGCGGCTCGCGCCACCCGCGCCCTGCCCATTCCGAAGATCAAAGACATCGGCGTAATTGAGTGCCAGCCCGCCGGCGTACGGCTGACCGTCGTCAAGATCACCACCGACCAGGATGGCCTCTACGGTTACGGCTGCGCCACCTTCACGCAACGCGCCGACCTGGTGAAGCCAGCCGTGGAACTGTACCTCAAGCCGTTTCTTTTGGGCAAGACCACGGACCGGATCGAGGATATCTGGCAATCCTGCTATGACAGCTCTTACTGGAAGAATGGCCCGGTGCTGAACAACGCCATCAGCGGCGTGGATCAGGCGCTGTGGGACATCAAGGGCCGCCAGGCGGGTATGCCGGTTTACCAGCTTGCCGGCGGTAAGTGCCGCGAGGCCGTGGACTGCTACACCCATGCCGACGGCGCGGAGCCCGAGAACACGATCGAGGCGGCTAAGCGCTTCATGGCGCAGGGCTTCCGCCATGTCCGCGTACAGGTGGGCGTGCCCGGCATGGCAGGCTACGGCAGCGCGCATGGCGCCGGCGCCATCAAGGCGCTGCACAACCAGCCCGTCTTCGAGCCGGCCTATTACGTCAGGCGGGCGCTTAAGCTTTTCGAACTTTGCCGTAAGGAACTGGGCGACGAGATCGAGTTGCTGCACGATGTTCACGAGCGTGTCTCGCCGAACCAAGCGGTGCAGTTCTTGAAGGACGCCGAAAAGTTTAAGCTGTTCTTCATGGAAGACCCGCTGTCGCCGGAAGATATCGCGTATTTCCGGCAGATCCGCCAACAGTGCGCCACCCCGATCGCCATGGGAGAGCTGTTCAACAACCCGCACGAGTGGCAACCGTTGATCGCCGAACGGTTGATCGATTACATCCGCGTGCACGTTACGCAGGCGGGCGGGTTCACGCCGGCGCGTAAGATCGCGATTCTGGCGGAGAATTTCGGCGTCAAGACGGCCTGGCACGGCCCCGGCGACGTTTCCCCAATCGGCCACATGGCAAACGTGACGCTCGACCTGGTCAGCTACAATTTTGGAATTCAGGAATACTCGGCTTTCAACGAGCGGACGCAGGAGATTTTCCAGGGCTGTCCGGTGATGAAGGACGGCTACCTTTGGGCCAACGAGAAGCCGGGTTGGGGCATCGAGGTGGATGAGAAAGCCGCGGCGAAAGCGCCGTTCACCCCGGGCAGGAACAACCTGAACGGAGGGTGGGGCGAGGTCCGAAGACGCGATGGCACGGTGATCAAGCAGTAGTGGCGGCGGTCTCGGCGCTCGGTAGCGCGAGACGCCAATGACAATGCCGAGCCCGCCGACACTCTGCACGGGCCGTGGGGCAGCCAATCCTGGCTGCAGCCGGCTTATAGCCGGCGCTCGCCGGGCAGGAGAACTCTCCCATGGCCCGAAAGAGCCGCCTAAAAAGGCGGCTGCGGGCAATCTTGCCCGCCCCACATTTCATGCAGACCGTCCGCGACGGGAAAGGTATGCGGCATTAGGCTGTTAGCATGGTCTGTTGATCTCCGTCATAATTGTGAACTGGAATCGAAGGGAGCTGTTGCGGGCCTGCCTGCGGTCCCTCGCCGGGCAGACCGGCGTGGATTTCGAAACCATAGTGGTGGACAACGGGTCGACCGACGGCTCGGCGGAACTGGCGGAAGCCGAATTCGGGGCGCGCGTGATCCGCAACGCGGACAACCGCGGCTACTGCGCCGCCAACAACCAGGGTATAGCCGCGGCCCGAGGCGAATTTATCGCCCTTCTCAATAATGATGCCGAAGCGGAGCCGGGATGGCTGGCCGCGTTGGTGCGCGCCTGTTCCAAACGCGAAGACATCGGCATGGCAGCCAGCAAGATTCTGGTGTGGGAGGACCCGCGGCGCATCGACAAAGCCGGACACCTCATCTTTCCCGACGGGCAGAACCGGGGGCGTGGCGCTGGCGCCGAGGACCGCGGGCAGTTCGACCGGGAAGAAGAAGCGCTTTGGCCCGACGGCTGCGCGGCCCTCTATCGCAAGGAAATGCTGGAGGGGATCGGCGGCTTCGACGAGGATTTCTTCGCTTATGGAGACGACGCCGAGCTGGGACTGCGCGCGCGAATCGCCGGGTGGCGATGTTTGTATACGCCCGAGGCGGTGGTGCGGCACCATCGCGGCGCGACGCTGGGCAAGGGTTCGGCCTGGCGGCTGGAGCTGATCGAGCGAAACCGCCTGCTGCTGGCGATGAAGCTGTTTCCCTGGAGCCTGCTGTGGCTCAACCCGGTGTTCTTCCTGGTGCGCCTCGGGGCCGGTCTGGCGGCGGCTCGCCGCGGCGCCGGCGACACGGCGCACTTCCCCGGCTGGCGCGGCAAGTGGACCATGGCTTGCGCCCTGCTGCGCGGCGATGCGGCAGCGTTGCTCCTCGCGCCCCGCATGTTGCGAAAACGCGCCGCCATCCGGCGCATCCGCCGCATCACTCCGGCGCAATTGCGCGGCTTGCTGTGGGCCCACCGCCTCCCTTTGAGGGAAGTGGCATGAGCGCGTGCCTTCTGTGCGGCTCGCCCGAAGCTTCCGAACTGTTTCGCGCGTCCGACCGGCTCTACCGGACCACGGACGAAGAGTTTGCCGTGGTGCGCTGCGGCGGCTGCGGCCTGCTGCGGCTCGATCCGCAACCGGCGCCCGCGGAGTTGGGGCGCTACTATCCCAGGAACTATTGGTTCGCGCCCGACCGGACCGCGGCCAGCCGCCTGGAGGAGTTCTACCGGCGCACGGTGCTGCGCGATCACGTGAACTTCGTTTCGAGGGCGATGGCCGAAAGCCGCTGCCGCGGTCCGCTGCTCGACGTGGGCGCGGGCGGAGGCTTGTTTCCGGGCATGATGCGGCAACGGGGCTTTCGCGTGGCCGCGCTGGATAACTCGGCCCAAGCCGCGGCCGTCGCCTGGAAGCGTCAAAAGGTGCCTTCGGTTTGCGGGCTTTTGGAGAACGCCCCGCTGCGGGCCGGCCATTTCGGTTGTGTCACCATGTTCCACGTGCTGGAACATCTTTACGATCCGCGCGCGTATCTCGACGCGGCGCGCGAGTTGCTCGAAGCCGCCGGGCGCCTGGTGGTGCAGGTTCCCAACAGCGCCTGCTGGCAGTTCCGGCTGCTGGGGAAACGCTGGAACGGTGTGGATGTGCCGCGCCACCTGGTGGATTTCCGCTCGCAGGATATTCTGCTACTGATCGAATCCTGCGGCTACGCGGTGGTGCGGCGCAAGTTCTTTTCTCTGCGCGACAATCCCGCCGGCCTGGCCAGCAGCGTGGCGCCGGGGCTCGACCCCATGGCGCGGCGCGTCAGAGGCGTCGAAGAGAGCGGCGGCATGCGGCTGGCCAAGGATTTGGTCTACTTCGCCCTGATGGCCGCCTCCCTGCCGTTCGCCATCGCCGAAGCGGCGTGCGGGGCCGGATCCACGGTGATGATCGAGGCGCGAAAACGGTGAGCTACACCAGCCTGGCCTATCGCCTGCCAAAGTGGTTGCGCCGCCACCTGCTTTATTTCGAAGCGCTGATCGAAGAATCCGTGTCGAACTTCGCCGCCAACCTGCCCGAGAAGGCGCGCGTGCTCGACGCGGGCGCCGGTGAGGGCCAATACGCGGACCGGTTCCGCCGCCAGCGCTACCTTGGCGTGGACCTGGCGGTGGGCGATGCGCGCTGGGATTACAGCCGGCTGGACGTGTTGGCCGACCTCACCGCGTTGCCCTTCCGGCCGGGCGTTTTCGACGCGGCCCTGCATATTGTCACCATCGAGCACCTGCCCGAGCCCGGGCGCGCGCTGCGGGAAATCGCGCGCACGCTTCAACCCGGCGCGCGTCTGTTGGTCGCCGCTCCGCAGGATTGGGAGGTGCACCAGGCGCCGCACGATTACTTCCGCTACACGCGCCATGGATTGGCCTACCTGCTCGAAACCGCGGGTTTTGAGATCGTCGATCTCGAACCCGCCGGCGGCTACTTCCGGCTGCTGGCGCGGCGCCTGCTCAACGGACTGCAATTCTTCACCGGCGGTCTCCGCTGGCTGGGCTTTCTTCCCGCCGCTCTACTGCTGATCCCGCCGGCGCTGGTTCTGCCGCTCCTCGACTTTCTGGACCGGGACCGCAATTTCACGCTGGGGTATATCTGCATGGCGAAGAAGGCGCATTGACGCAAGAACAGCGGGTTGTTTATTTCGGGTGACGGGTGATGTCCTGCAGGATGTAGGTGTCGTCTTGAATGAGGAAGTAGAAACGCCAGTCCTTCGGGTGGTCCAGCGGAGCCTCATTTGGCCCGGCGTTTTGTTTTCCTGGCGGATAGCCTGGCGGCTTCTCTATCGAGGGCGGCGATGAATTCGCCGTGGTCCGAAAAAGCCTTGGACACGCGCCCGGCTTTGATGTCGGCGTCAGCCTTGGCCAGCCTGGCATCGATGACCCGCCGCTGCGCCAACGTGTACTCGTCGCCGGAGGTGGGAGCTGCGGTATCGTCGAGCGCTAATTTCGGAGTCATCACGATCTTGCCGCGAAGGAAAGTGAAGTTCACCAGGTCGCCCTTGGCGAGGCCCGCCCGCCGCCGGACGGGATGGTCACCTGGCCTCTGCTTTGGATTCTGCCCGTGGTGTTCATGGCAGCTGCCGGTAGCATAGCAGACTCGACGGATGGCTGCTGGGCGCTTAACCGATCCGGGGGATTTCGTTCCCGTCGGCCGCTCCCTCGCGGTCGCGGCTCGGTAAGTGACTGCAAACACGCGGCACCTGTAACCGAGCCGCGCCCGCGAGGGAGCGGTTTCCAGGCATAAACTGTGAATCCCCAGATCGATTAAGCACCCATCGCTGCTCCGATGTCCCACCCGAATGCGGGTTAGCATTGAGGTGCGGCCGGATTCGCCGCGGCAGGCCCAGGGAGACAATGGACGGAGTCATCGTAGTCGACAAACCCGAGGGATGGACCTCGCACGACGTAGTCGCCCGCGCTCGGCGCATTCTCAAGACGAAGCGAATAGGGCACCTGGGGACGCTCGACCCGATCGCCACCGGCGTGTTGCCGCTGGTGATCGAACGCGCCACGCGCCTCGCGCAGTTCTACACTCGCAGCGATAAGGTTTATGAAGGCGTGGTGCGTTTCGGATGGTCCACGGATAGCTACGACCGCGCCGGAGTGCCCACCAGCGCTCGGACCGAGCCGAGCATCGGCGCTTCCGAACTGGAGGCGGAAGTGGAGAAATTTCGCGGCGAGTTTCGCCAGGCGCCGCCGCCGGTTTCCGCCAAGAAGGTGAACGGCCAGCGCGCCTATGAGCTGGCCCGGCGGTCGGTCGCGGTGGAACTGGAACCCGTGCCGGTGCACGTCTATGAGCTGGCGGTGCTGGGGATCGAAGGGTCCTTGGTCAGACTGCGCGCGCATTGCTCGGGCGGCACCTACATCCGCTCGATCGCCCACGAACTGGGCCAGGCGATGGGCTGCGGCGCGCACATCGAGCAATTGCGCCGCCTCTCCAGCGGGGAGTTCGGAATCGAACAGGCGCGGACCATGGCACAACTCGAAGCCCTGGCGGCCGACGAGCGCCTGGTCGACGCGCTGGTGCCGCCAGGCCAGCTCCTCCCCGGTTTTCCCAGCGTGTATGTGGACGATTCGGTAACCGCGCAGATTCGCCACGGGCGCAACTTTCCGGCTTCTCCGTTTCGTTCGCCGGCGGCCTCGCGTTATGTGAAGGCCGTCACACGCCACGGCGAACTGGTTGCGATCGGCGAGTGCGTCCTGCCGAATCTGTATCATCCGGCGGTGGTTTTATGAGCTATCCGCCGAGCGCCCACCCAGCGCGCGCCAGCCTGATAAAATAAAAGTGTTCCGATGTTCAAGCGCTTCATCTTGTGGGATTTTCCCCGGGCCAGTTGGCAATATGACGTCATGGTGGGGATTATCGTCGCATTCATCTTCCTCACGCCGCGCGCCTGGTTTCGCGATCAGCCCAAGCCCAGCAATATCGCCATGCTGCCCTCCGGCAACGGCGGTTCCTCATTTTTTATCGATAGCGAGCTTCTTTCCGGCGTGCCGCGGGAGCGGCAGATTGCCCGGCTGACGGAACTCCTGCAGAGGCGGAGCGGCGGTCGCCGCGTGACCATCGTTCGCGTGGAGCCCATCCTGAACGCGGAAGGCGAACTGGAAGGATACATGGCCTTCGCGCGGCCGTGAGCCAGCCCTAACTAAGACTGTCATGCTGTGGTTTCGAACCATTCTCGCGCTGTGCGTTACGCTCTTTGCCGGGTCCATCGCATTTTCGGCGGACGACTTGCTTCGTTCCGCGTTCATGAAAATGGACCAGGCGGCTGGCGCGTTCAAAGGGATGACCGCCGATGTAACCCAGGTCTCCCATACCGCCGCCATAAATGACGACGAGGCCGACATTGGCGCCATTGTGGTACGGCGCACCAAACAGCGCTCCATGGAATTGTTAATGCACTTCCAAAAGCCGGACGAGAAGATGGTTCACTTTTCGGGACATCAGTTGGAAGTCTACATTCCCAAGTCGAACAGCGAGCAGATCTACGACCTGGGCAAGAAGAACAACATGGTGCAACAGTTCTTCCTGATCGGCTTCGGCAGCAGCTCGCAGGATGTACGAAGTGGATACGCGGTGAAGCTGGGCGGCGAGGACACCGTGGGCAGGCAGAAGACCGTGCGCCTGGAGCTGACTCCGAAGTCGCAAGACGTTGCCAAATTATTCCGGCTGATCGAGATTTGGGTAGCCGAGAGCGGCGACGGCGCGGGGGTTGCCGTGCAGCAGAAATTACATGAGGAAGGCGGCGATTACATTCTGGCCACGTATTCGGGCATCAAGCTCGACCCCAATTTGCAGGAAAATGCG
>Ga0182014_10002043_pt1 | contig 26062 bp, 32 predicted proteins | sample 612S2DmetaG_FD_120489 | JGI IMG/M metagenome (GOLD analysis project Ga0182014, IMG submission 120489) | Permafrost microbial communities from Stordalen Mire, Sweden - 612S2D metaG | ecosystem: Environmental > Terrestrial > Soil > Wetlands > Permafrost | place: Sweden: Stordalen | collected... | reverse complement strand
TCATCCCGAGGGCGACCAGCAGAACGCCTGTAGCGAGCGCGCCGATGGCCGGCCACAGGAAATTTCGTTTCAAGCTTTCGACCGATGTCCTACGCCACGCGAGCAGCGGGCCGACCGCAGTCAGCAATAGAAGCAGCAATGCGACCGGTATATTCACGCGATTGAAGAATGGCGGTCCGACAGTAACCTTGGTTCCCTGAACCCATTCTGAAAGCACCGGGAAGAGCGTTCCCCACAGCACAGTGAAGCAAGCGACCAGCAGCAGCAGGTTGTTGAAGAGGAAACTGGATTCGCGTGAGATCAATGATTCCAGTTTGTGCTCGGTGCGCAGGTGCGAGCGGTTCTTTACATAAAAGAAGAGACAGGTCGCGAAGATGATCGCAAGAAACGCAACGAACCAATCGCCGATCGACGATTGAGCAAAGGCATGCACGGAACTGACTACGCCGCTGCGAGTCAGAAAAGTACCGAAGATCGAAAGCATGAAGGTGGAAAAGATCAGCCACATGTTCCAAGTCTTTAACATGCCGCGCTTTTCCTGCATCATTACGGAATGCAGGAATGCGGTGCCGGTTAGCCATGGCATTAGCGAGGCGTTCTCGACCGGATCCCAGCCCCAATACCCGCCCCATCCCAAAACCGAGTAGGCCCAATGGGCGCCCAGAAAAACTCCACAGGTCAAGAATCCCCAGGTCACCATGGTCCAGCGGCGAGTGATCTGAATCCACTTCTCGCCCGGATAACGCATGATCAGCGCGGCTAGAGCGAACGCGAACGGAACGGTGAATCCGACGTAGCCCAGGTACAGCATGGGCGGATGGATCACCATTTCGGGATACTGGAGCAGCGGGTTGAGCCCGTTGCCATCGGCGGGTAATGCGCCTTGCATCACGCCGAAAGGATTCGCGGCGAAATTCAGCAGCAATAAAAAGAAGACCTGAACGGCGGCGATGATGACTGACGCGTAAGCAAACAGGCGAACGTCGGTCTTGTACCGTAGCCGGAGCACCAGCCCGTAGGCGGAGAGCAGCAGCGCCCAGAACAGCAGCGATCCTTCCTGGCCGGACCAGAGCGTGGCGAACTTGTACGGTGCGGGCAGATCGCGATTGCTGTGATGGAAAATGTAGGCGATGGAAAAATCATTCTGAAATGCCGCCACCACCAGCACCACCGCCGCGAGGAAAACTACGCCGAAGCTCGCGATGCCGGCGCGACGCGCAGTTTCTCCTAACCGTTCCGAGGCTGGTCCCAGGTTGACCAGGGCCAGAATGCCGGCGAGGAACGAGTAGGCGCACAGGGCTAGCCCGAGGAGAAGCGCAAAACTGCCTATTTGCGACATGGTGGGATCCTAGCCGTATCTTTTCAGAAACCGTCCGCCGACGCAACCACGAAGCCGGAAACCGCTAGATTCCTGGAGCCAGCTTCGGAGCCGGACATGGCTGGAGCTTTGCTCCGTCGCGCGGGCTCCGGGCCTACCTACGTCTGCATTGTGGCGGAATTCTCTGCCCTATGCGGTCTGCTGATGGTCTTGGCGAGCGAGAACTTCGCGCTCAGCTTTGAGCCAATCCTCATTCTCGGAACCGGGGGTGTTTCCTCGTTCCTGATACAGTTGGTACGCGCGTTCGCGGATTTTCGCTTCCAGGTCAGTGGGAGGGGTATTCAGGGGCGAGTTCTTCCGAACCAGCGAAACTGAGCCGGCTTCGGGCATGGTGAGCACTTGATGGTTGGTTGTCTTAGGGGTGCGGGGAGACTTTGCTTTTGCCATTGTCGATACTCCTTGGGACTGATAAGTCCATGAATTAGAAACGTTTATGATTGACCGCATACACAGCGGCCCGGCCTGATGAACCCCATAAAAAGTATGTAGTAGGTATAGATTCAATAATAAACTAAATGGCTGTGGATTTGTGGAAAAGATGGAAGAATTAATCTCTCTGAAATATTGCTTTTGTGGATGCCGTTAATAGAAGTCATGCGAAACAGTTTCGGCGCGAGTGATGGAAAGTGGTGACACGCGCTCGGCTTTCACGGAGATAACATTGTCTTGATTCTGCAGGATGCCTTCCACCATGAGGAACTGCGCAGAACTCAGCAGCAGCCGGTTTTTCTGAAACAGATCAGGCGTGACGATCGCATTGGCCACTCCAGTCTCGTCCTCGATACTGAGGAAAACAAAACCTTTGGCCGTGCCCGGACGCTGGCGGCAAATGACGCATCCTCCAATGCGCAAATATTGTCCGTCGGGAATGCGGCTGAGGTCGCTGGCTTTGTGGATGCCCATGGCTTCCATTCGTTCGCGATGATAAGCCATAGGATGAGGTCCGACGGTCATACCGGTGCTGCGGAAGTCTGCGATCAGGCGCTCTTCCGCATTCATGGGGCGCAGCGGGGAGTTGGCGTCGGGCTCGGGCAATTGGTCGAGCAACGGACCAGAATGGCGGACGGCGCGTTCGACTTGCCAGAGGGCGTCGCGGCGATGAAAGGCGAATTCACCACCGAGACACCCTTCGACTTCGCTCAGGGCAGGCTCCGACACAGAGAAAATTTCTGAATTATGTTGTTTGGGTTTCTCTGTGCCTCTGTGCCTCTGTGGTGAATTCCCGATTGAATTCAACGCTCCAATTTCCGCCAGGGTTTTCAATTCATCCTTGCGCAACTCGGGCACACGATGGACCAGATCGCGAATGGAAATGAATGGAGCGAGGTTACGTTGACGAACCAGTGACTGGGCGGCTTCTTCGCGTAATCCGCGGGCGTAGCGGAGACCCAGACGAAGGGCAACGTTTTTACTGGGAACTGGGAACTGACAACTGGCAACTGATTCCAAAATGCATTGCCATTCTGACTTCATTACATCGATCGGCAAAACCTTCAAGCCATGCCGTTGCGCATCTTTCACAATCGTAGCTGGACGGTAAAAGCCCATGGGCTGGTTGTTGAGCAAGGCGGCAGTGAAGGCGGCGAGATAATGGCATTTCAGAAATGCGCTGGCGTAGGCGATGAGCGCGAAGCTGGCGGCGTGAGACTCGGGGAATCCGTAGAGAGCGAACGAAGTGATGGAGAGAATAATCTGCTCTTGCGCCTCGCGCGAGATGCCATTGCGTTCCATGCCGCTGCGAAGCCGGGCCTCGATATCTTTCATGCGAGCTTGTGAGCGCTTGAATCCCATGGCGCGGCGCAGTTCTTCGGCTTCGCCTCCAGTGAAATTGGCGGCAACCATCGCAATGCGCAGCAATTGCTCCTGGAACAGAGGCACGCCCAGAGTGCGTGCCAGTACGGGTTCGAGCGAAGGATGCAAATGGTTGACGGGCTCGCGTCCCATGCGTCGGCGCAAATAAGGATTCACCATCTGCCCCACGATCGGGCCGGGGCGAATGATGGCGACTTGCACCACGATGTCGTAAAAACATTTTGGCTGCAGGCGCGGCAGGCACGACATCTGCGCCCGGCTCTCGATCTGAAACATGCCAATCGTGTCGGCCTTCTGCAACGCGGAATACACCGTAGGATCGTCCGGCGGCAGGTGGGCGAGATTTACTTCTTCGCCGTGATGGTTGCGAATGAGTTGCAGGGAATCTTCGAGCACCGCCATCATTCCCAGGCCAAGCAGGTCTACCTTGATAATGCCTAAGTCGGCGCAGTCTTCCTTGTCCCACTGCACGACCACGCGGCCCGGCATCGACGCGGGTTCGAGGGGCACGACGGAGTCGAGTTGTCCCTGACAAATCACCATGCCGCCGGAATGCTGGCCGAGGTGGCGCGGCAAATCCTGCACCGCGACGTACAGCTCAAAATATTTGCGCAGCCGGGGATGATTCAAATCCAATCCCGCATCGCGGAAGCGATGATCGAATGTGTCGTTGGCGTCGCGGTATTCCCAGGTGGAGACGGCGGCCGATACTTTGTTGAGAGTCTCGGGATCAAAACCCAGAGCCTTGCCCATTTCACGCGACGCCATGCGGCTGCGATAGGTGATGACGTTGGCGGTCATGGCAGCGCCGCGTTCGCCGTAGCGTTTGTATAAATACTGAATCACGCGTTCGCGCTGGTCGCCGCTGGGAAGATCGAGGTCGATGTCAGGCCATTCGCCGCGTTCCTCGGAAAGAAAACGCTCGAAAAGCAAATCCATGCTGACGGGATCGACCGCGGTGATGCCGAGCGAATAGCAGACCGCACTGTTGGCAGCCGATCCTCGTCCTTGCGCCAGGATGTTTTGTTCGCGGCAGAAGCGGACCAGATCCCACACAATCAGGAAGTAGCCGGAGAGGTCGAGCCTTTCGATGAGTTTTAGTTCGCGCTCAATCTGACACCGCGCGCGATTTTGCAGCCCTGATGGAGACCGTCCATAGCGCCGCTGAAACCCTTCCCCCGTGCGCTCCCGCAGGAATGACATCATGGTTTCGCCTTCCGGCACGGGATATTTGGGGAATTCATATCCCAGATCTTTAAACGTGAATGCGAGCCGGGAAGAAAGTTCCCTCGTGTTCGCAATGGCTTCGGGCAGATCGGCGAAAAGCGCTTGCATTTCTTGCGGCGATTTCAGATAGCGCTCGGAATTGCGCGCCAACAGGCGCCCCGCGGTAGCCAGCGTGCGTTTGTGGCGAATGGCAGTGAAAACATCGCAAAGTTCGCGCTCCCGAGGCGTGGCATAACCGATGCCATTGGTCGCCAGCAAAGGAATCTGGAGCGAGCGGGCAATTTCGATGGCGGCGCGATTGCGGGCTTCCTGCTCCCGATGAAAATGGCGCTGGAGTTCCACGTAGACGCTGTCATGGCCAAAAATGTTTGCCAGCCACTCGACCCAGTCGCGCGCTTCTTCCATGCCACCGTGAGCGAGGGCAAGGGCCAGCGGTCCGTCGTCGTCGCCGGTAAGGCAAATCAATCCTGCTGCGTGTTCTTTTAGTTCCTCTTCCCGCACTGCGCCTTCGCCTTTGGCCGCGCTCAGTTTCATTTTCGTAATCAGGCGGCAAAGATTCTGATATCCAAGGCGGGATGAGACGAGCAGGGGAAGGCGGAATTCACCACAGAGCCACAGAGCCACAGAGGAATCTTTGGCTTTGGATTGTTGAGGGCCAAATTGATTCTTGGCACCTGTGAATCTGGTTCCAATGACTTGCTCTGTGACTCTGTGTCTCTGTGGTGAAAAGTATTCACAGGTTACTTCTGCGCCGATGTGCGCCTTGATCCCCGCTTTTTTCGCCGCCATGTGGAAACGCGGGGAACCGTAGACTCCGTCACGGTCGAGCAGCGCCATCGCCGGCATGTTCAAGTTGGCGCAGGCTGCGACTAAGTTCTCGGGCAGAGATGCGCCTTCAAGAAAGCTGAAAGCAGAACGGGAATGAAGTTCGATGTACATTCAAAGCATTCAGCATTCAGCACTCAGCAAAACCCTGTACCTGGAATTTTCATGGCTGAGTGCTGATTGCTGAGTGCTAGCTAGTCATACGTTCCTTCCAAAATCCATCTTCCATCGAGGCGATCGCGGACCAAGCGATATAAAGCAATGCCGGTTTCTCCTTGCACCGCGATATCCCATTCGTCGCGTGCCCATCCTTCCTGCTCCCACCAGTCACCGGACGACCGCCAGGGTCCAGCGACCCAGGAAATTTCTCCCTGCATTTCTTTGTTTTTGGGGCAGGCGATGCGCGCAGGCTTGCCGTCTTGCATGGTCACTACGACGTCGATTAGTGGACGGAAGATACGCAGTGCAGTCACGAGATCGTCGGAACTATCACCACAGAGACACAGGGACACAGAGGAACTCGAAGAAGAAATAGGAAATAAAAAAGTTGAATTATTTTTCTCTGTGTCTCTGTGTCTCTGTGCTGAAAATGGTTCCGGTGCGAAGCGTTGCATGCGGAATCCCTCGGGGCGATGCGTGTCCAGCAGTTCCAACGATCCTACCTTGTCATCCCCAACGATGCCCGCAATCCTGGCCAGCGTGAGCTCGAGTTTTTCCGGCTCTGGCGAAGGCGGAAGAAAAAGCCCGTTCTGCGCCGCTCGTGGCCGCACCGGTTCTGCCGCTAATTGAATCTTGACGATGGGAGCACCGGGAGGATTCGCTCTCAAATCAAGCTGCAACAGTTTGAGAAAAGTCCTGGAGTCAAGCAAGGGGACGGGAAGCCGGAGGATACGCTGGAAGCTCCGAGCTTGCGCTCTGTCTGGACGGCTGGGGTGGCCCATCCCTACATGGCTGGTTTCTTCAAAGCATCCGTTTTGCAGCTCCAAACATAGCCGGAGTTCTTGAGTTGCCAGCGCGCGTGCTGCCAGACGAGCACACAGTTTTTCCAATAACCGTCCCAGCAGAAATGCCAGGGGTTCCAGCAGCATGAGGGGATAATCCAGTTCGATTTCTTCCTCGAAAATCAGCGGCGGCTCAACCGTAACCAAGGGGCGCGAAGTGGCGCCACGCGCCAGTTTTTGTAGATGAATTCCAATCTGTCCCAAGCGCTCACTCAGTGCGATGTCGGGCAACGCCGCCAGATCGCGTAGCTTGCGAATCCCCCAGCGGCTGAAGGTTTCCAAAAGTTGCCGGGGTTCTTGAACGCAAGCCGAGTTTACCAACAACACTTCCACCGGCAAACTGCCCAGCAGTTCCGCTTCTTTGCCTTCGGGAATCACGGTCACGCCAGAAAATCCTCGAGCCGCCAGCACGGCTGTATCCGGATTGCCCGCCACAGCCACGCAGGTCTCCAGTCCGAGAGCGGAAGCGCGGCGTGCCAAAGCGCGCGCAATTTTGGGCAGAGGGCCGAAAAGCGGCTCCAGTCCGGCAAGATCCAATACGATTGTGTCGCAGCCCGCGGCTTCCACGCGTGGCGAAAACGACTGCGCGCAATCCAGCAATGCCGCGTGGGCGGCGGCTTCCTGAGGCAGGGAACGGGCACGCCACACCAAACCGGTGCAGGCTTCTATCTGCAGCCTGGTCATTCCCGGATCCACTCCGGCACGGCGCGCGTTTTTATTCACCGCAAAAACTTTTTGCAGAGGAGCTTTGCCTTCGAGCACAGCCAGAGACTGTGAGCGCAACTCCGGCTCGGCGCAGAGCAGCGCTTCCACGGGAAAATCAGGAACGAAGATGCAGGCAAAATATTGACTCATTGATTCAATGATTGATTGACTCATTGAATCATTGAGTGATTGATTCATTGCCCTCCGGCCAATCAATTAATGACTCAATGAGTTAATCACTCAATGATTCAATTCTTCATCCCGCTCGCACTTTTGTGGTGAACGCGGCCGTGACCGATCCCGCCGGTTTGCGATCCAGTCGGGACCGCAAGAGCTCTCCTTGAACCTGAAGCCCATCCAAAAGCTGGGAATGAGCCGGAGAAGTTTTTGCTGAATGCTGACAGCCGATAGCTGACAGCTTCTTCCCAGAAACTTTCAGCAGCAGTGAGGCGCAGTTCTGGGCACACGGCACCTGGCTAATAACGAACAACACCGTGGCGGTGTGCTCTACCGCACGTTGAAAACGAAACCAGGAGGTCAACGGAATGCGGCGTGCCATCTTCAATGGCGTATCGCCGAGATCGATGATCACCAGCCCAAACCCGCCGCTTTGCAAGAGCAGATCGGTAACCCGCAATGCCTGCTCGACCGGCTTTTCGATTTTCTTATTTTTCTCTGTGACGGAGCCTGCCCTGAGCAAAGCCGAAGGGTGACTCTGTGGTGAATCTGGTTTGTACAAATGTCCGCACCGCACCCAAAGCATTTTTTCGAAATTCACTCCCGCCGCCGCCGCCGAGTGAGGATTGAAAGCATCGCTGATGTCCACCAGAGCGCACACTTCCTGCCGTTGGGTCGCTGCCGCCAAGGCGGCCAACAATATGCTGGTGCGGCCGGACGAGGCTGGTCCGCAAATCTCGGTCAAGCATCCGCGCGGCAGTCCGCCGGTAAGCGCATCGATCTCGCGGATGCCGCTCGGAACCATCTGCGGAGTGGCCCGCACTTCCAATCGCGACGCAGGAGTTACCCCAGCGAGCTTGGGCATGGCCGACAAGCGTTCCAAAACCAGCGTGGACCAGGCCGGGACAGCAGCCGCAACCGGACGGCCCAAGGCCGCAGTAGAAACAAGCGGTATCGACGACATGAAGAACCTCAAAATTTCAGGGAACGTCAGGGCCGCATCCAAGCTCCGGGGCGGATATTGATATTCGCCTTTTGTTCGCTATTTGTATTGTTCTACTGAGCGGCGGAACTTGTCAAGCGTAATGAAAATTAATTGCTACACAGGATTCCCGTCATAGAAGAGTTGGCGGGAAATGCACTTCCAAGGGAAAAGCCAAAAGCTTCATCTTTGGCCACATCGCATGCAATGCGATCTGGAACAAACGCTTCATCCCGCGAGCTTTGTTATAATCAGCGTCGGCCTGATGGCGCTATCGTCTAGGGGTTAGGACGGAAGATTCTCAATCTTCAAACCCGGGTTCGATTCCCGGTAGCGCTACCAACCTTCTTTAAGCCTTGTTTTTCCAATAGGTTGTAGCCTGCCAAAATTTTGTCACGGTGCGTGTCACGGTAACAGATCCCGGTAATTCCGCGAATTTTCGCAGAACGGCGGTATTACTGGAGATGTCCAATCGAAAAGTCAGCATCATCGAACGAGTCAAACGAAATGGGAAATGGGTGTGGGGTGAGAAGTGGGACCTCCCGCTCAATCTCACAGCAAGAGAAAAAATCACGCCGGGGGAAGTTCTATATCCTCTGGTATCGCGGTAATCAGAAGGTCTTCGTGCCCGTGCCCACACTCAAGGAAGAAGCACTTCCCGAACTGAAGGCAGCTTTACTGCACGCGAAAATCAAGCAACCTCGATAAGCGAGTACCGCGGGAGTGAGTTGATTGAGCTGGCGCAGCCCTCTTTGCCTCACCAGCTCTTAATACCGGTTCGGTGAACCCGCAGCCTGAGCGATCGTCCCATCAGAGCCGCTTCGATCTTCAGGGCCGCCTCGTCCTGCATGTGTGGCAGCACGTGCCAATAAGTCCAGTGTGAATGCCGCGCTGGCATGTCCCAACTGCTCGGATACGACCTTAGGTGGAACGCCAGCGGTAAGGCCGAGCGTGGCGGCCGTATGCCGAGGGTCGGAGAGCCGGGTCATCGGCAAGCCAGCTCCAGAATTGACTTGAACCGTTTTGCCAGTTTGTCCGAGTCGATCGGCCCGATCGGACGGAATCGTGACACATAGGAAAGCGCGTACGGAAACCGGTAACCGTAATAATCGTGATCTGGAGATGGTTGTTGGAGAAGACCTAGTCCTCCGAGCCTGCCTCAGTTGCTGAACCCCGGCAGGTCTATGCGTTTCGCAATGTGATCCTTGATCCAGTGGCCGTCCCACCATTCCTTCGGATCGATCTGTACGCCGTCGAGCTGCATGCCGAAGTGAATGTGGTCGCCTCCGGCCATTCCTGTCTGGCCGCTCGTGCCCATGACTTGGCCTCGTTTCACCATGTCGCCTTCGTGTACATCGATCCGGCTGAGGTGGCCGTAGATCGTCTGGAGCCCGTACCCATGGTCGACCACAATACAATTGCCGTAGATGCCGAGCGGAGCCGCATACACGACCCGGCCATCATTGGATGCCTCCACGCCTACATGCTGCGTAACCGCGAGGTCATATCCAAGGTGCACCTGCTGATCGATCGTTTTCCCTTTGTAGATGTAATTCCGCGTGTCCGCAAAGCTGGCTTCTGCCTGGGAATGAGATTGCCGTGCGAAAGGCTGCGACCACAGGAACCTGTCCGCGGTCTTGAGGCGCAGATCCGCGAGCACCTTGTTGTTGGCCCTCCGCATTTCGCCATTGATCTTCACAAAACGCGACACGGGATCCCCCGAGCCATTCGGGTCAAGCTCACCGACCACCTTCTGCATGAAGCCGTCGCTTACCTGCAAGTCGTGCGCCGTGTATTTTGGCTGCTCCTTCTTGGGGAACTGGACTGCGATCGGGCTGCTCACGTCGTTCCCCGCGCCATTGGAGGCGTAAACGACCGGGACTGTGCGGGTCGGCACGTTCCAGGCAAAGGCAAAGAGCGAAAAGAAACCAGGCTTGCCCCCGGGCATGGGCCAGGCCCGAAATGTCTGATCGCCGACCCTCACCCCCGCCTCGGTCCAAGTGCCGGAGAGGTTGAAGGTCGCCAGATCGGCCATGCCGAGGTACAGGTAGTGTTGGTCCGAGTCAACGCTGACGATTGGCGGCTTCGTCACCACCGTCAGCTCGCGCTCCCAACGCGCTGTTTTGCGAAGCAAACCGTTCGAGGTCGCTTCAATGATCAATTTTGCCTTGCCGTCCTGGAGTTGGGGCGCGCTGTTGACGCCGGCCGCGAAGTTCCACGTCCCGTCCGTCGCGCCCGAAGGCTGCCCCGCCTCCCAGACGCGATACCGGACGCCATTCTGCTCCACAAACGCCGCGAGCCTGCGAACACCATGGGGATCGCGTACGCGGACGGTGATGGGCGTGGCTTGGCCAAGAGTAGTCACCGGAGATGGCACGCTGAGAACGGGTGCCGGGGATCGTACTAATACAAACGCAATCGACAACAAGACTGCGACAGCGACAACCACAAAGGCTTTCCGCACAAGTCATTGTAGCCCCCTTCGATCCGAAGGTCCGTGCTTGAACGAATTTGGGGACTGCATTAGCCTGCCGAGTTTCTGTCACAGGGGGCTCGGCGTCGTTGGCGTCGAGCGGAAATGTCGTGCCGAAAATATACTTTCCGTTTTGGTATGGGAACGCACTTGTCCCATCCGCGACGGCAGAGTAACCGAGGTCGTAGAAGATGCCCGCGCCCGCCCTGACGACCAGACTTGGACGCGGGTTCCAGGCGACAGCAAGGCGAGGAGCGAAGTCATGCTTCTCTGATCCCACAACTGCGTGCCCTGCGGTGCCAGCTGCATGGTTGCCAAAATCATCTACAGCGCGGGATCATCGAGCTAGAGGTGCCCCAAAGTAGCACTCAAAAACCCTACCTTGAACCCTTTCGATGTCTTTCCAAGATCACTAGCATGAGCATGGAGAACACGTCTGCAACGTCTCTTTTCCCATCCTCTTGGTCGGTCGTCAATTTCGCACTCACGCAATCGTTACGTTTGGTAGTTCTCTAACGGGGCGCTTGAATCTGGTCGCCAGTTTGTAAAATCTCTGGGCTACTTCGGACGTATCCGCATAGCTCCAGTGTTCCTGCGCTTGTTGGAGAAGGACCGTATACAGCAATCGAGTGTCGTCGTCGTTGAGTTCGATAATCATGAGATCCTCGTTAAAATTCGGTTGCCCCGAGCGGAATCGTGCTTCTCGGCCAAGAAACTCAAACCGCAGGCTTCTATTTCACTCTGGTGCCCGCGTTCTACACAGCGTGCGAAGCGTCGTGATTCTCCTCCACTGGCTTCACGTGGCCGTCGTGAAGCCATGTTATGGCATGACAATTGGCGCCGAGCACTGCCGCGCGGGACACGTTCAGGCGTAAAGCGCAATCTTGAATCGACGATCGGATTGCAACTCTGAGTACCAGGACTGCCCGGCACAGCGGATCCAATTCCGCAATCAGTTCTTGGCCGTCGGCCCCAAGAATGAGGTCGAGACTAGCCGCGCGTTCTTCAGCATCGCCCTGCGATAAGTGCTCGACATGTGGGCATCGTCGATCCTTGTACGCGGCTTCACAAATGCGAATCGCGTCCGTTCCGTGTGATATCGCACTGGCAATGGTCGCAGCCTTGGCCCACTCGAAAAGCCAATCGCGGAAAGGACTGTTTCCTTGAAGCGTCATTTCACAAGCTTGGACAACTGCCTGGTCCGCCGTTGCTTGGTCGCCAGTGATCAAGAACGCAAGCCTACCCAGAACATTTCTTTGCTCCTGGAAGCAGGCCACGATTTCGGCTGGCAATGCACAATTGCGGGCATCGACGGGCGCTGTGCTCGAGTGAAACCAGGACATGATTCTCCTCTTTCTGTGCCGTTCTCAAATGGACTCAACTAGGAATGCCTAATTGAGGGGCTCTCCTCGTTATTCCCATGCCGCCGCTTGCGTCGCTCGGATATCCTCTGCGTAGGCGATAAACGCAGCCGGTCGCATACGGCAAATGCGTAGACACTGCCAGCGACAAACACTGCGCCGACGCCAGCCAACCACTTCAGCAACTGTTCGCCCACTGAATCGACATAGCTCACCTCGGTGAGGTCGACGATCAAACCCTTAGGCAGTACGTCCTTTGTGATTAGGCACTTGGCCTGCTCTGCCCAATCAGCGACGAGTTTGCCTTCCAACTTAAGGGTCGGACCACTCGTTAACCACTGGATTTCTGCACGAAACATTGGCTTGATCCTCGAAACGCTCTGGCCTGCTCTCCCTATACCCTGGAGCGCACGTTTCGTGCCAACTCCACCTCAAGGCCAATCAGCCGACGCTCGCCGCCCGCCTGTTCAAACTGTGGCCACAGCTGCCAGAAAATGTCATATCCGGCGACGGTTGATTGCACTCCCGAGCTCAATGTTGAAGTTGCCATTGCGAATCTACCTTATAGAAGTGAACATCGCTTGCCAGTTCGTCTTCTCCGGAACTCAACCTGCTACTTCACCAGGCTTCGACAGTTTCCTCGGTTGGCTCGCGGTGTGGTGAGCTTCGATGCAGCAACGCTTCTGCAACAATGCGAATATCGGAGTCGCGATCGTCCAGTGCCGCGAGCAGCTCATGGTAAGCAGCCAGATTCCCTCGTCTGTGCCACTCCAAATGGCAAACAAAGAGGTACAACGGGTCACGATGTTCTATGTTCTTCGACATCTCAATCAGCTCGATCTGTTGCGCCGGTCGCCTTAACGCGCAGACGTATCCTTCGTTGGGACGTTAGCTGCTGGTCTCATCGTTTAGCTGTGTCGAATTCGCCCGCGACCGCGAGGCCGACCGCATCAACCGTTATCAGCAGAAATACAACGCCGATCAGCGCCAACGCCGCGAAAAGGGTGTCCTCTGCGCTTTCGGCGCCATGCATAAGGTTGATCGGGTAAATCGGCGCTAGCACATTCACGATAGTTGGCACCGTCCAAAACTCGGTGGCTGGGGCTTGCTCGTTTTCATTTCCAGAACCTCGAATAGGTAGCGCGTGCATTTAGCTCGCTTTTCGTCATTTGTTTTCTGGTCTGGTCGCCGAATACCAGTTCATTCACGAGGAACATACTCATCCCGCAGTCTCTTCGGCTGCAGATCATGTAAGCGAACTCCTCAGGAGCGCACTGCTCTACACTCACACAATGTTCAGTTCCGCAGGCCCAGCAACGAAGCACGATTACTTCTCCGCCGACTCGAACTGCTCTCGCATATGCCTTTGAATCCATCACTGATCGCCCTCAGATGCGTTTGTCAAGCTGTGTACGTTTCTCGGTGCGTGCTCTTTTTCCATCTCAGGCAATTCGAAACCGGGTCAAGAATGGAGTGAGTGGCAGGCGGTACTCAATCGACATGGTCTCGAGTGAATATGCAAACTTCGCACCGCAGTCACAACACACCCGGTAGGTCTCGCCTTGCAGTGTGAACACACGGCTGAGGTGAACGTGGTGACACCCAAAGAGGAAATCAAGGATAGTTAGGAGGATCGCCATAAACTCTCCTTTGTGAGTCGGCGCCTATTTTGATCGCGTGATCCCTCGCCAACGTCGCACAGTTCGCTCTCCGGTCGATGAATTGGCTCAAGAAACATGTCCGACTGCCTTAATCGGAACTGAATTCAACCGTGTCTATTGCAGGCCACCAACCACTCGCTAACCCCTTGGTTCTTGGTGCAGTCCCTACATCCAGCCCGCCCCGTTGTCGTGACCGTTCGAGGGCACTGCCCCAATGTGGGCACCGATCTCCGGTTTGCTGCTCGTCCACACTCCCGCAATTCAGTGATTTGCCGTGCCGCGTCTTTGGCGAGCTAAGTGCGTTAATACGGCTGCGATGCATCGATGGCTGAACTGCTTTGAGCGGCAATTCCGGCAGAGCTATCGCGGCATGAATTGGAACGAAGGAGTCAACATGTACGCCACAAAAATAGTCAATGGCGTCCCCGCGATCCAGCGCGATGGACAAAGTGTGTTGCGTGTCTGCGACCAAAATTGGGAGTTTGCAAACTGGCTATGCGCGCTACTCAACGAACTGGGCCACAAGTCCGAAGTGTTGCTGAACGAGCAGCACTGGGAATGGCTCAATGCGAACCATCGCGCCTTCGGAAGGACGGCACAGCATGCCTGATATCAAGACAGCCCCCACGATTTCTGTTGTTGTTCCTTTTCATAACGAGGAACCTAATGTTGTTGAACTGTATGGCCGACTACAAGGCGTCATGGAGGAGCTTGGTCGCACTTACCAGTTTGTTTTTGTCGATGATGGCAGCAGGGATCTTACTTACAAGTTGCTGAAGGAACTCGCCGAGATCGACCCTCATGTGATCGCGGTTCGGCTGCGTCGAAACTTCGGCCAGACTGGCGCGCTGGCTGCTGGGTTCGCACACAGCACTGGCGAATATGTGATCGCGATGGATGGCGACCTACAGCATGATCCAGCAGAGATCCCGGTCTTTCTGGCAAAGATCGAAGAGGGCTACGACATCGTGAGTGGCTGGCGCAGCCACCGCATCGACAATTTGTTGCTTCGGAAGATCCCTTCCCGCTGTGCCAATTGGCTGATGGCCAAGCTCAGCGGCGTCAACATCCACGACTTTGGGACAACCTTCAAGGCGTACCGGGGCGACCTGCTGCGGCAACTGCCGCTCTATGGCGAAATGCACCGTTTCATCCCGGCAATAGCTTCGGCCTACGGAGCTTCGATCTGTGAAATACCCATTCAAAACAACCATCGGAAGCACGGCGAATCGCACTACAACATCTCTCGTACGTTCCGGGTATTTTTCGATCTCATGACGATCCGATTTCTTCTGCGCTACATGTCGCGCCCGCTCCACTTCTTTGGCCGGCTCGGCGTGATCAACATGGGTCTGGGATCGGCGGTTGCACTCTGGCTGCTGGTATGGAAGGTCGTTACCGGAATCGATGTCGTGCAGCAACACGGGTTGCTGCTGGTTTTTGCGGCCGTGCTGATCCTGGTAGGGCTCCAACTGGTGGCGCTCGGACTTCTCGGGGAGTTGGAAGTGTGGCAGTACTTCAATCCATCCGCGCGGAGACCTTACGCCGTGTCTGAGGTACGTGATCTGCAGGCCGAGCTGAGGGTTCCCCTTACGTCGGAGGTGGGTTCTGACTGAGGTTCAATATCGTTGCGTTAGCCGGTATCGGGAAGCCGTGATTGTACTCCTACTGACGGTCCTGGCATTCTCAGTTCGCCTCTACCAGGTCGACTTTAACAGCCTGTCCGAGGATGAGGTGGCCAAATGGGCGGCAGTTCAAGAGTATCGACACGGACACTTTGCCGGCGTCAACAGCGAGCACCCGATGCTGCCGAAGATGCTGGCTTGGGCCAGCCTGGCAACGGGTGAACGATGGGGCCGGGTGGCCGCGACCCATGGCTGGTCCTCGCTAAACCCTGAGGGCTGGCTTCGCCTGCCCAACGTGCTATTCGGCGCAGCCACCACGGCAATCCTCTTTTTGTTGTGCCGCCGAATGATGGGTGTTGCCGGGTCTTTTGGGGCGAGTTTTTTCTGGGCAGTTGCGCCTTTGCCAGTGGCGTTGAATCGGCTTACGAAGGAGGAAACGCCGCTCACTTTCTTCACCCTGCTGGCTTGTTATTTCTACTGTCGCGCCCAACAGTCAGATGTGGGCCGGACTGCACGGCGATGGTACGACCTGAGCGCAATCAGCTTTGGCCTGGGTCTCGCCTCGCAGTACATTCTTCACCTTCTTGGCTTGAATGCACTCGCCTGGCTGATTGCCGGGAAAATGGGTCTCACTCGAAACCTGTCCCACTTCAGCTACAAACGGTTTTTCCTCGTGATGTTCATCGCCTTTGTTGTGGTGAACCCGATCATTCTGTCTCCGGCCAACTTCAATGCCATCGTGCATTGGCTCCATCATGACGGGGTCAAGCACAGTGGCTACGATTTCGACGGCAGGCTGTATATGAACTTCCCCTCGCGTCTGCTGGCTGGAGTGCCGTGGTTCTACTATCTCTGGCTGGTGCTGGTAAAGACGCCGATTCCAATCCTCGTGGCCATCATTGTTGGCTCCGCCCTGCTTTTGCGGGATCGCCGGACACTCGCGTCGTGCTTTTTTCTATCGCTGGGGGTGGTTCAATTAGCCGGGCTGTCTGTCAGCGGAGCCAAGTGGATCCGCTATTCACTTCCGCTCCTGCCCTTCCTCTACCTGGCAGGCGGATATGCGGTTCAACAAACACTGAAGGCGGCGAAAGGAAAAGTCCTATCCCAGGCCCTTGTGGGTCTTGCCGCCGTCATTTTGCTTGGATGGCCGCTCCTGGAACTGCAGTCTTGGGCTCCCTACTATTCGTTCTACCTGAACTCAATTGGCGGAGAGAAACAGAACATCACACGCTACTTTGCACCGGATGAGGTTTCCGAGTTTGACACGCGCGAGGTAGCGCAAGAGGTGTGTCCATTCGCGCCCGTTGCGGCGAAGGTAGCGACCGCAAGACCGATGAGCATGGCCTATTACCTGCAAGCCTGCGGGCGCGCGGACCTTCAGGTTGTGCCGCTTTACGACACACATTATGCACCGCGGGACGGAGATCTGATCGTGCTTGAGCCTTCGCGCCGTTTCTTCGAGACACAGAGATTCTTCGATGCTTTGGGAAACTCTAAGATGCCCCACAGTGAAATCCGCGTCGGACCGGTTTTGGCGAGCACGATTTATCTCTTCGATCCGTCCGTGCCGGGACCAAAGAACCAGCAGGAAGAGTTGACGCTAACCCAGTTGCGGGGCGCGCCACCTCGGTTCGAGAACGATGCTCAAGAAACCGCATCGACAAACACGAGCAGGTTTGGATTCTCAGATCTCACCAGGAGACTCATACAATGACTCCGCTTTACCACGCGAGGAAATCTGATGGGCGCTGGTTTGTGCGCGCATTCGCTTTGTTGATTATCGGCTTCCCGGCACTTGCACAGCAGGCAAATGTATCTGCGCCTCTGAGCGCTGATGAAGTGATGGGACGTGTCGTAGAGATGAACGAAGTGCGTGCCAAAGCACTCGAAAGCTACTCCAGTGTTCGCAGCTATCACCTGGATTGCCACTGTCTGTCACATAAGAAGGCCGACATGGTCGTACGCACTGACTATCAGGCACCGAATAAAAAAGAGTTCACGATCGTGTCAGAGAGCGGCTCTGGCACGGTGCGAGACCGTGTGTTCAAGAAACTCCTGGAGGCGGAACAGGAGTCGATGCGGGATGAGAATCAGCGGCGGTCCGCAATCACGCCCGAGAACTATACATTTCAAGTTTCTGATTACAAGAAGACCGATACGGACGAATTCTATGTGCTCGATGCCCAGCCGCGAAGCAAGAACAAGTTTTTGTTTCGAGGCCACATTTGGGTGAATGCAAAAGACTTCGCGATAACTCGAGTCGAGGGCGAGCCGGCTGTTAACCCTTCCTGGTGGACTGTCAAAACTGACTTCAAACGTCGCTACCAGAAAATCGGTGACTTCTGGTTGCCGGAATCCAACGAGAGCGAAACCAAGGTGCGCGTTTTCGGCACAGCGGTTCTAAGCATTGAATATCGCGATTACCAGATTACGCAGGCTGGGCGTGGAACCGTGGCCTCGCCGCCTAGCGAAGCACTGGCAGCTACTGTAGCCGAAGAGCTTTAAGAGGAAACATCGACCGTGCGCTGCATTTGTGGCTTGGCGCTCCTGCTGATCACTACGGCAGTCCCTCTAGTCTAGTACGCGGAAGTCGGCGAATGATTCTTCGGATGGGCGAATAGTGGGTACACTTGGTCTTCCACCGGAGGTTGTTTCCCGTAGCCCCGAGGAAATAAACTCGGATGAAATCTTCCGCCGCCTGTATCATGTGCTTCCACATCTGATACGCATGCGCTTGCTGATTGAGAAATGCGAGAGCCTGTTCCCGGCTCACGGGGCACCGCCGTTCGCCGCATCGTTGAATCGACTCTTGCGCACGACTCCTCCTCCTGGCCCTGGGCGGGCCATGTTAAATGGGAGAAGTCACATTTCGACTCGACTAATTTCGGGGGGGGCAAAACCTTTCACCACACTCGTTTCCCTTTAAGATGTAGTCGCAAATGAGAATGGTCAAATCGTCATCCTGTTTTCCCGACCATTGGCGGACAGAAGAAATGATCGAGTCTGCCGCCATCGCGGGGGATAGCTCTCGAGTTTTTGTCAGCAGATCGCACAATGCATCGTGACCGAAGAAATCTCCTGCAGCGTTGGAAGCCTCCACAAATCCGTCTGTATACATCACGATTTGATCGTCTGTTTCCAGTTTGTGGACGGCAGTGGAGTACGATGCAAAACTGAACGCCGCGAGCATCAAACCATTCTCTTCAATTTGGGTGACGGAAGAATTGAGCCGAATTTTGCCAAACCACCAAACCAACGAAGATCAGCAAGCCCCAGCGGATCACACCGAAATCGGCAGCCTCAGGAGCAACGCTCTCAGCAGAACCGCTCGCCATGAAGCGAATGAGAAAGAATCCCGACGCGCTTATGATGGCGATGCTGTTTATTCGCTCGTAGTGGGGCGAATCGCCGAACAGAAAGGTGGCCGCGGCGAGTAGGCAACCGAGACCAACCATCGCGTACCCAACTGCCCGCTCAAATCGTCTTGGCAGACCCAGGGAGATGAAGAACAACAATGCGGGAACCAGAATGACGTAATTAACGGCTCCATGAACCCGATATCGATCCCGATTAGCTGGCTCCATTGACATCTGGTGAGTTCTTGCCGGGAAGATTCTCGGCGTGATGTCCATGAGCACTTGCATTAAAGGACGAATCCAACGAAGTACAGTAGCTCACCGCATCGGCCGGCCAGCGTGGCCTCGCCGGGATTTGGAGCTTCGCGTCGTCTGATTCGCCCATTCCCATTCTGCAAGCCAGTTTCTGCAGCATCTCCCTTCACATTGGAATTCCGACATTCTTCCCCCGCATTGCGGGCAGACCAAGTTAATGATTGACGAGATGATCTGCGCGTTCGATTCGCCCGGTAGTGTGTCAGCTGCTGTCATAGTTGCTCTCCTATCCAGAGATCCGACAAGTGTGTGAGGGGCAGCCACCGGCCGCAAAAACGGAAATGTGCCGCGCGGGTGTTCTGCGCTCTCGGGCGCTCCGAACTGGTTGGCTGCGGAGTCCGTCTCGCCGCGATGGCTGCCGCCTCGCTGAGTCGATGAGGGTGCACGCGCAATGCCAATGCCGAATGAAGAATAAGAACCGATAACGAAGCTATTCCTGAGTGCGCGTGCATGTCGAATCTCGCACTATTGCCCAGCATTAGGCATGAATGCCCGGATGTGGGCGCAACTTGGGCGCTGAGTTGCGATCCGCAGAAAGGGACGCCATGCAAAAACATGGAAAGCCAATCTCGCTGACGCTTCGAGCATTGGCATGTCGATTGCTTTCCAACGCGGATGTTAAGAACAAGCTCCTGACTTGGTTGACAGTCATTCCCGTCCGGATTGCTGGACTAGCTGGAGCGCGAGGAGTGAAGGATGCAGAGGCTAATCGTTCTAGTCACTTTGTCTTTACTGACGTTGGCGGCTCTTGGCCAGTCTACATCGAAGTATCAAGTAGCCATTATTACTGAGGTCAAGGCTCGTCAGGTTGCAGGCGATAGCGCATCTGATGCCAGCAGCTATGACGTTTCTGTCAAGGTGGGCGACACGATTTACGTGGTACTGTACACGCAACCGTTGGGCGAAATCCCCGCGAAGTACGCAACAGGGCACGAACTGCTAGTGCTGGTCGGGAAGAACACAATTACCTACAACGACATATTGGGTCGGTCGCTTCAGGTGCCCATAGAAAGCCAAAGGCCCGCGACGGAGCACAAATAACTCGAAATAGCTGGTGCTGGCCTGTGCCAGAGGTATTGCTCTACTGCAGAGGGGAAACGGCACGCCCGATTCTGCCAGCAATTTGATGTACGGAAGAGTTACAGCGAATCGGAACGCAATCAGCAGCAGATCTATTAGCATGTGCAGCTCGCACGAGGAGCAACGATGAAAACTCGACAGATCCTGATTACGATATTGATTCTCGCAACCGTGTGGCACAGTGCCGCAGCCCAGCCGAAGAAAAAGAACATGCAGGCAGATGCGCCTCCGCTGGAGACCATTCTTGCGGGCACAAGCATGCAAGCCAACTCTGTTGTATCCGATGTGCTTGCGATCAAACCGGAAATGCCCTTGAGCCCACAAGACATTCTCAAATCCTACGAAATCGCCATGAGCTTGGTGGCAGACAAAACATCGGCCGATTTCTCTGTAATCGTGCAGGCCCAACAAACAAATCAAATTACCCGCGACCAGGCGGAATATCTTTTGCTGCAGAGATACCAACTGGCAATGATGCAGTATCAGGTGCTTAGCGCGCTTCATGACGTTTTAAAACACGACATCGACGAAGCAAGCCAGCAGGCAAGGCAGTCGCTGAAAACGGCAAGCTCCGATACGGTTTTAGTGGTTCCTTTTCCGGGCTCCGCCCCGGCATACAGATGAAATCGAAATTTCCGCTCGCTGGAGTCGCATGCAACTTCACGTGCTTCGCTGGCGACAGAGGAGCGCGAACATAACATGCCATCCTTGGAGAAATTAATGGAGCGCGGTAAGAGTCTCGCCCTGGAATCGGGGACGCCTTCAACTGCACAGATGGTGCCTCTTCTGTCGCATGGCTTACAGTCTCTGTATCGATACGCGTACAGACTCCTAGGAAACAAAGCAGATGCCGAGGATGCGGTGCAGGATGCGCTATTGGCAGCTTTCCAGCATTTGAACCAATTTAGAGGCGAGGCGCAACTTTCCACGTGGCTGACCGCTATAGTCATCAATTGCGCGAGAATGCAATTGCGCAAACGGTCACGCTATATCCACGTATCCCTGGATTCACGAATCGGAGAAGATCAGGAGTATCCGCTCTCCGATACTTTGGTGGACCATCGACCCAATCCCGAAGATGAGTGCCACAGATCTACGCTGAATGCGCGGTTGATGAAATCGGCAGCACAACTATCACCGACTCTTCGGAAGACGTTTCACCTCCGGTTTGTAGATCATCTTTCGATCTGCGAAACCGCTCGCGTTCTGGGAGTTCCCACCGGAACCGTGAAAGCGCAAACCGCTCGGGCAAAGGCCAAATTGCAGAAGTCAGTAAGGGGAGTACTCCACACGAGATCTCGTTCTCGTGGACGCCGCCGCTAGCACAAGCATGCGATACCCGCGCTGAAGTTGTCTGACACAATCTTCTTCGCATGAGCCAATCCCCAGGTCCAATCACTCGCGCAGACCGCATTGTTTAAGCTGAGCCCTGAATGTAAAAGCTCAGTTGAAGACCGAACGCAAATTTCCTGAGACACAATGTTGCAGTGGCGGCTCCTCTGGTCCTTCATTCTGGACGTAAGAAGCAACCAGCCCCGAGTTCGATGACCCAATAGGGTCAAGATCCAAGCGCAGCTGACCTCACCTGCCCTTATTGGGGCGCGCCTGCCCGGATACTGTCTAGATAGTTCGCATCATTAGAGCATCTCCTGCGCAAGTCTTTGACGTGCCTAGCATTACGACTACCCGCTAATGGCCTTACGCTTGCCATGAACAGTTTCGTGTTGATCTTGGCAATTGTCCGTCATGAGAATTCGGGCAATTTGCCGGAGAGGAGCCGACCTCGTGCCGAGTGGCAACACCAACAGGATCGATAAGCCGGACATCAACATTGTTGCCAGCGAACATGGCGCTCTGGCGTCTTTGAAGGGCCGCATTGATATCGATTCCTCTCCGGCAGTGCGCGATCAGCTTATCGCCCTTTTGCACGCGCCACATCCGAGGACAGTGAGCATTGACTTGTCGGGCGTCACCCATATCGACAGTTCCGGCGTTGCCACTTTGATCGAAGCGTTAAAGATCGCACGAAACTGTAAAACCGAGTTTAGGCTGCAGGGATTACATGATCGCTTACAGCGCCTGTTTGACGCGACGGGCATTCTATCCCTGTTCAATGAGGGTATTCGGAGATGAACCACTCTGGGTGCGAGGCGGTCTGATGGCCAATCTTCTCGAAATTGCCGGCAGAGAGACTCTCAGTCAACTCGACTACATTGGGAGCCTGAACATTCAATTGTGGGCTACCTTGCGTGGGATGCGCGCGGCTTTGCCCATGGTTGGGAACCGACATCGATGGCATGCAGTCGTTCGCCAAATGCTCGAAATCGGGGTTGACGCACTCCCGATGGTTGCCCTGATGGCGATGTGCAGCGGATTCATCCTGGCCATGCAAGGAGCATCTGAGCTGCGGCGGTTCGGGGCTCTGCACTACGTGATCGATTTGGTCGCGGTCGGCTTCACACGCGAACTTGGTCCGCTGCTGACTGCTATTGCCGTCAGCGGACGATCCGGATCTGCATTTGCAGCCGAGATCGGCACCATGAAGGTCACGGAAGAGATCGATGCGCTTAAGGTCATGGCCTTCGAACCGGTGGAGTTCGTGTTAGCGCCAAAGTATCTGGCGGCACTGGTGGCAGTCCCGTGTCTCACCATCGTCTCCGCCCTCTTCGGCATTCTCGCCGGGGGGCTATTTATGTTCTTCAGCACGCACCTTGGTCTCCTGCTCTATTTCCGATACGTGCTGACCTCAATTGAGTTGCGGGATGTGGTCGCCGGGATGATCAAGAGTTTGGCATTCGCCACCATTATTGCTCACGTGGGATGCCTGGAAGGACTTCGTGTGCGCGGCGGGCCCGACGCAGTGGGCCGCTCGACAACTTCGGCGGTCGTGCGATCAACGTTCCTGGTCATCGTCGCGGATGCCGTATTCACTACCATCTTCTACTTCGTAGGAAAGACTTAAATGTCCATCATTTCGGTGCGCGACTTAGTGGTGGAATACGATGGCCGACGTGTGCTCGACGGTCTGAACCTTGACATCGAGCCAGGCCAGATCACGGTTCTGCTGGGAGGCAGCGGTTCAGGAAAGAGCACACTGTTGCGGCAAATTCTTGGTCTCGAGCATCCGAAATCGGGCCGCATCTCGATCAAAGGCACAGACATCACGCGCTGCTCACAGGCGGATTTGAACCAAGTCCGACGCTCGATTGGAGTGGCCTTTCAAAGTGCGGCTTTGTTCAATTCGCTGTCGCTCGAAGACAATGTCGCACTCAACTTGAGGGAGCACACCGCACTCGCTCCACCAATTATTGAGCTGATCGTCTGGTTGAAGTTGGCGGTGGTGGGCCTGGCGGATTTCGGCAAACTGCACCCGCAGGAGCTCTCAGGAGGCATGAAGAAGCGCGCGGCTGTTGCGCGGGCGCTTGCAATGGATCCAGAAATCTTAGTGCTGGACGAACCCTCCGCAGGCCTTGACCCTATCGTGGCGGCAGAACTGGACGAACTGATTCTGTTTCTCAAAGAGGCTTTCCAGATCACGGCGCTTGTCATCACCCATGAGTTGCCCAGCGCCTTCCGAATCGCCGACCGGATCGCGATGCTGTTCGATGGAAAGCTCCTCGCGGTCGGCACAAAAGACGAGATACGCGCAAACCAACACCCACGTGTGCGCCAGTTCCTCAACGCGGTGCCCGAGAACCCGGTACATGCGCCGGCAATGGCCGCCTACTTGGAACGGTATGTGCAAAGTCAGGAGGCAAAACCATGACCACCGAAGCAAAGGTCGGCGCGTTCGTCCTCGGTTGTTTCGCAGTGCTCGCATTCACCGTCATCTACCTGTTGGAAGCGCAGTACAGTGGCGGCACCGTGCACTATCGCACTTACTTGCGATACGCCGGAGGGCTTGAGCCCGGCGCTTCCGTGCTGTATGGAGGAATCAGTGTGGGCGAAGTTAAAGCTGTGCGACCCTGGGCCACGGATCCAACCCGAATCGAGATTCTCCTGGATGTCAAGAAGGACACTCCGCTGAATGAGAAATCAGTGGCCAAGCTAGGATTCGTCAGCGTCATGAACAGCGCGGCCCTGTCGATCACAACCGGCGCCATTGATGCCAAGCGTCTTCCTCCAGAGTCAGCCATTGCCTCACAAGAAGCGGCCAGCCTGGATGAGATCGCCGGGAAACTGGCAACCGTTGCGGACAGCGCGAATACGCTGATCACGCAGGCGCAGGGGGAGCTCAATGGTATCAGCGGAAACGTAAACCATCTTCTTGCCAACCTGGACACGATGACTGGGCCGCGGAATCAGAATAAGGTCCAAGCCATTCTGGACAACGTTGATCGATTGGTGACGGACGAGCGCCCGAAGATCGATCGTCTTACAGACCAGCTGGCCAGGATTAGCGAGCATGCCGATGACACCATTCAGAATGTGAATGGCACGGTGACGGATCTGCGCGCTCCCATGCGGAAAGACTTGGCTGAATTACAGACAACCCTGGAAGAGGCCAATGGCTTGCTGCAGTCCATGCAGATCATTGTGAGGGCTAACGATTACAAGATCGATGACACAGTGGAGAACCTGCGCGAGGCAACCGACAACCTCAATCAGTTTACGAATTCATTGAAGCAGCGACCCTGGAGCTTGATACGCACCAAGCAACCCGGGGACCGGCAGGTTCCGAAATAAGGCGGACAGAGGAGAATCGACAATGAAAAAGCTTACGACGGCGCTTGTATTGATGGTGACGCTGTTACCCGCTCTGTCCGGATGCGGCAGAGTAAGATATCCCGCATATTACACACTGAATCTGCCGGCTCCGCCGGATCCGCCTGCTGCGGAAAACGTCCGAACCTCAATTGCAGTACGGGAATTTCAATCTCCCAACTATCTGAGACAAGGACCTATTGTGTATCGAACAACGCCAGAGGAGATCGGATTCTACGAATACCACCGGTGGGCGGCGGACCCGCGCACGCTTGTGACCAGCGCAGTCGTCGACCATCTGCGCGCCGGCGGTCAGTTCTCCATGGTTTCTATGTATGACGGCCGTCCGAACAACGACTATGTTTTCAGCGGAAAGTTGGAAAAGCTGGAGGAAGTAGATTACGAATCCGGGGTGAAGGTGGAAGTTGCAATGTCTGCACAAATCACCAAGGTAGCGACCGGTGCAACGGTCTGGAGCAATGCTGTTTCCGAGACTCGACCGGTGTCTCAACGAAATGTATCCGGAGTCGTTTCCCAGATGAATCGGACTATGGAGCTGGCCATCAACAAACTCCTATCTACGGTTCCAGAGTCGCTGGGGAGTGAGCGATAGGAATTTCAAGCGGAACCCGGGTCGCCGAGGTTAGACGGTTGTCGGGAATCATCCGGATCTCGATTGCAGCGGGACCATGGTTAGCAGATACTTGAAAGCACAAAATCAGGGCGCAGCAAGCGGCGCGCGTTTCAGCGTTCGCCCAAGGCGTTTACACGTACGGTTTTGCAGACGTAGTGCTGCACCATGACCGAGGTTTTAGTTAGATCCTCCGACCAATAGATTGCAGTCCTGTACGGAGACCAGGTTGCTCGCATCTGTAAACCAAGAATTGCGGAGAACTCACGTTCCATGACCATCACCGAAGATCGATATCGAAGCCTGCTAGGTGCGTCCACTGCCCTAGCCGATCAGCCCACGGTAAAAGCCGTTCTACATAGCCTGCGTGGCGTTCTGTCCAGCACGTCCCGATTGCACGGGGCCGAGCTCTACGTGCTGAGCGATGACGGGGAGAGCTTATCCAGCTTCGAATTTGATCGAGATCCAGACGCTCCCGCAATAAAACGTGGAGCCAAATTGTTGCTCACCGGCCTGGTGGCGCAGGTGCTGGACGAACAGAAGCCAGTGTTTGTCCCGGACTTGTCGCAGGTAATGTTGGAACACCCTGACCTGGCTCCCTTTGCAGCCGAAGTTGCCGGACGAAGCAGCTACTTGTTCCCAGTATCGACCGCCCAAAAACGCTACGGAATTCTGTCAACGCCAAAGTTGCAGGGCCAGCAATTTGCCCCCGAAGACGTCGAGATGCTCAGTGCCCTGGCTTCCCACGT
>Ga0182014_10002042_pt1 | contig 26076 bp, 18 predicted proteins | sample 612S2DmetaG_FD_120489 | JGI IMG/M metagenome (GOLD analysis project Ga0182014, IMG submission 120489) | Permafrost microbial communities from Stordalen Mire, Sweden - 612S2D metaG | ecosystem: Environmental > Terrestrial > Soil > Wetlands > Permafrost | place: Sweden: Stordalen | collected... | reverse complement strand
GCCAGCGAGCAAGCGACCGGTCTGGTCGACCAAGGCCAAGCCGCCGCGGCTCACGTCTCGCTCGGCCGTTTCGGCGATCAGCGCTGCAGGATCGATGACGGCGACGAGGAGCCCGAGAAGGCCGCCTTCGCGATCGGCCAGGCGATGCGCCAAAACGACGCGCCACGGCGATGCGAGGACAGTCCGGCCGGCGTGATCGTCGCGCGCTCTGTCGATAAGCTTGCGCCGTTCGCTGTCGGGCACGGCGGCGACGGCGCCGAGCGCGACCGCTCCGGTCGCGTCGAAGAGGGCGAAAGCGCTGCGCTGACCGATGAGCGCCGAGCCTTCGTCGGCGAGCGACCGCCAGTCGATCGCCGCCCCATCGCGCCCGGCGCGATCGGCGAGGTGAACCAGCGTCGCGTCGAGTTCGGCGAGAGAACGGCTGGCGACGCGTTCGGCGGTTTGAACCCGCGCGGCGGCGGCGCGCTCGCCCTCATCGCCGAGCATCGCGCGCTCGTGCGCGAAAACGCCCCAGGCCGCCAGACACACGACGACGATCCGAACCACGCCGAAGGCGATCGCCTGCTGACGCAACGCCTTGTGAATCCGCCCGGCCATCCAGGCGAGTCGATCGACTGCGGCGGCGGCGACAGACGATGATCCCGAGGTCGCGCGCAGCGTCATCCCTGGGATCGGCATCGACACTCCTGGCGGATCGTGGTTGTTGCGCAAATTAGAGGCGAGGAATTACCAATTCATCAAAGCCTTCCGGTGTCGGAAGGGCACATAACCCGCACGTTTGACGTTAAACTCAAGCGAATCGGAATGGATCTAGATCGCCATGACCCGCAAGCCTCTCGATATCGACCCCGCCGCGTATCGGCAGCGCGCGCCGCTGCGACGCGGCGAACGTCTGCGGCGGCGAGCGGCGTGGATGTATTACGTCGAGGAAATGACCCAGAGCGCTGTCGCCGAGACGCTCGGAATCGGCCGCGTTACCGTGGTGCGCATGCTGGCGGAGGCCCGCGCGCTCGGCGAGGTGCGGATCGCCTTGGGGCGCGGCGTGGCGGATCTCGCCGGGCTTGAGCTCGCGCTCGCCAAGACGCTTGGAGTCGGCGAGGCGATCATCGCGCCCTTGTCGACGCCCGACGCCGATCCGACCGCGCCGATCGGCGCCGCACTCGGCGCCGTTATTTCCGAGCTGGTCGCCGACGACATGAAGATTGGCCTCGGCTGGGGGCTCACGCTCCGGCAGGCGCTGGACCACCTGAGCGAACGCGCCGCGAAAGCGGTGACCGTGGTGTCGCTGGTGGGCGGCGTCACCCACGTCGGGTCGATCAATCCGGCCGAATTCGCGTGGGAATTCGCGCGCGCCTATAACGCCGACTGCTATCTGATCCCGGCCCCGGCGCTGGTCGACAGCGGCGAGACTCGGCAGGCCCTAATCGAACGCTGCGGTCTCGCCAAAGTCTACGAATTCGCTCGGCGCCTCGATGCGGTCGTATTCGGCGTTGGCGCGCTCGACGCCGACTCGACGGTTGTCCGCTTCGGCCTCGTCGGCGAGGCCGAACGTCTTTGTTTGCGCGAATACGGCGCGGTTGGCGAGGCGCTCTGCTACGTTTATTCGGCCGAAGGGCGGCTGATCGACCACCCGATCAACGCGCGTGTGATGTCGGCGCCGTTGGAGGCCGTCGTCGCCGCGCCGATCCGAGTGATGGCGGGTGGCGGCGCCGCCAAGATCGAAGCGTTGCGCGGCGCGGCGCGGCTGCTGAAGCCGACGACGCTGGTGACCGACGAAACGACCGCGCGCACGCTGGTTGCGGCCGAAGCGGGCGCCAAAACGCGTTAGCCGCCGGCTCGAACGAGTTCGGTCAACAGCCGCGCCACTTCGGCGCGCGCCTCGAGGTGAGGCATGTGACCGACGCCGGCGAGGCGATGAAGCGCGATCAGCCCGTTCAGTCCCTCCGCCCGCCGGGCGGGAAGGATGCGGTCCTCGACGCCGACGATGACCTTGGCGGGAATGGCGATCTCGGCCAGCCAGGGCCGAATGTCGATCGCTTGAGCGCCATCGGGGAACAACGCCTCGGCGAGCCGCGTCTGCGCCTCGACCAACTCGCCCGCCGCCCGTTGGCGCAAGGTCGTACTGACCAACGCCGAACCGAGCGACGCCGGATCGGCGACGAGTTCGCGCATCCACGGGCTTAGGCTTGCCTCCGAGCGCGCGCGCAGGAAGCCGGCGATGAACGCGCCGTTGACCTCCGGGCCGAGGCCGGCGGGAGAAATGAGCGCCAGCGACAGAGCGAGAAAGCCCGGCGCTGTCGTCAGCGCCGCCGCAACCGCGCCGCCGAGCGAATGGCCAACCAAATGCGCTGCCGCGACCCCCTCCTCCGCGAGCGTCGCCGCGACCGCCGCCGTCAGCGCGGCGAGCGTCGCTTCGCCAGCGAACGGCGAAGCGCCGTGGCCGGGCAGATCGAGGGCAAGCGCCGAATAGGCGCCCGGCATACGGCTGACCAAAGGCCGCCAGCCGTTGAGGTCGGCGCCGAACCCGTGAATGAAGACGATTGGCGCGCCCTCGCCGCGCGCGAGCCATAGGCGGTTGAGCCGCGCGCCCGCGCCAATCACCAGCGCCGGCGCGGGCGGCAAGGCGGGCGAGGGCTCGTCGGCCTCATCCGGACGGGCCGGCGCGTCGTCAGGCGCGTCCGATTGCGTCGCCGACGCGGCCGGCGCCAGCAGCGCGCGCAGCTCGCCGGCGAGCGCCTGCAAGTCGGGATCGAACGGCTCGTCTTCGCCGACGATCCAGGCGAGCGTCGCGCCGACCGGCAGACGGTCGCCGGGCTTGGCGCGCAGGCCGCGCAACACGCCGCTCGCCGGCGCCTCGACCTCCATCGCCGCCGGGTCCGCCTCGATCTCGAACAGCGGCTGGCCCTCGCGCACGCGCTCGCCTTCAGCGGCGAGCCAGCGGTTGAGCCTGCCGGTCTCAGCGTCCAATGCGACGGGCGGAAAAGTGACTTCGACGGCCATTGACGCTCCGTTGGCGGCCGGGCTTTACGACACCGCGCTTCACCCGGGCCCATCGCCGCGGCGGGATGCGAGGCGGGCGGGCGACGGCGGGTGGCAATCATCGAACGCTTCGCCCCCGGCGACAAGCGCGCCAACCAGAGAACTCGGCGTCACGGACAACGCATCGGCCTCGGGTTGCCGGTCGCTGCGGCAATTCGCCCGGAAAAGACGCAGACGAGCGCTTTTCAATGCTGATTTCATGTGCATATTGCCGGATAATTGGTCAGAGTGTCATCCGCCCTGCCGAGGCGGGCGGATGCGTTAGCGCAAAGGAAAGCCCGGAATCCATGAAGCTCATCACCGCCATCGTCAAACCCTACAAGCTTGACGACGTGCGCGCGTCGCTCGATCGGCTGGGCGTGCACGGCATGACCGTCACCGAGGTCAAAGGTTACGGGCGGCAAAAGGGCCACACCGAAATCTACCGCGGGGCCGAATACGAAGTGAACTTCGTTCCCAAGACGCGCGTCGAAGTCGTCGTCGCCGACCGCATGGCCGACGAAGCCGTCGCGGCGATCCGCGCCGCCGCGGTAACCGGCAAAATCGGAGACGGCAAGATCTTCGTCTCATCGATCGAAGCGGCGTACCGCATCCGCACCGGCGAGAGCGGCGAAGACGCGCTGTAAGCGCCTGCGTTCCTTTCAAAGAGACCTTCCGCCATGACCAAACTCCTCTCGCGCGCCGGCTTCGCCGCGGCCGCCGTCGTTGTCATGTCCGCCGCGCCGGCAATGGCCGCCGAAGGCAAGATCGATCCCGCAGACACCGCCTTCATGATCGCCGCCATGACGCTGGTGCTGATGATGACCCTGCCGGGGCTGGCGCTGTTCTACTGCGGCATGGTGCGGCGGAAGAATGTTCTCGCGACCATGGCGCAGAGCTTCGCGGCAACCGCGGTCGTGTCGCTGCTGTGGTTCGCCGTCGGCTATTCGCTCGCGTTTCGCGGCGACGGCGCCGTCTTCGGCGGGCTCGACCGCGTCTTTCTCGCCGGGGTTGGGATCAATTCGATCAGCCCCTTCGCCAACACCATCCCCGAGATGCTGTTCATGGCCTATCAGATGACCTTCGCGGTCATCACCTGCGCGCTGGTCGGCGGCGCGGTCGCCGATCGGATGAAATTCTCCGCCTTCGCGCTATTCTGTGCGCTTTGGCTGCTGCTCGTCTATGTGCCGAGCGCCCATTGGGTGTGGGGCGGCGGCTTTCTCGCCAGGCTTGGCCTTATCGACTTCGCCGGCGGCACGGTCGTCCACATCAACGCCGGCGTCGCCGGTTTGATAGCGGCGCTGATCGTCGGCGCACGGCAAGGCTACGGGCGCGAGAACCTGGCCCCGGCCGATCTCTCGCTGGCGGTAATCGGCGCGGGCATGCTGTGGGTCGGCTGGTTCGGCTTCAATGGCGGCTCGGCGCTCGGCGCCGGCTCGCGCGCCGTGTTCGCCATCGTCGCAACCCATCTCTCCGCCTGCGCCGGCGCGACCGTGTGGAGCGGGCTTGAATGGCTCAAGCGCGGCAAACCGTCGGTGCTGGGTCTCATTTCCGGCGCGGTCGCCGGTCTCGGCGCGATCACGCCCGCCTCGGGCTTCGTCCTGCCCTGGCACGGCGCGCTGATCGGCGCGCTCGCCGGCGCGGTCTGCTACTTCGCCAGCACCGCGCTCAAGACGAAGATCGGCTACGACGATTCCCTCGACGTCTTCGGCGTCCACGGCGTCGGAGGAGCGCTTGGCACTCTGCTCGCCGGCGTCTTCGCCACCGCGGCGGTCAGCGCTTCCGCGACGAGCCCCGGCGTTGCAGGCTTGCTGGAAGGGAACGCCGCACAGCTCGGCGCGCAGGCGATCGGCGTCGTCGTCACCGTGGTGTGGTGCGTCATCGGCACATGGGTCGCGCTGAGAATCGTTGACGCAGTGGTCGGCCTACGGGTCAGCCCCGAGCAGGAGCGCGAAGGCCTCGACGTCGCGTTGCATGGCGAGGCGATGGGGCTGTGAACGCCCGCGCTGGGCGCTTGCCCCAGCGTTACACAGGCGCGTCTCGTCGTCGAACTCCGGCGTTTGCGCTGGCGGCTGCGATCGCCGGAGTGATACTCTAAATTCAGACGAATCAGAGCGTTAGTTGGCGCTCGAACGATCGGCTGCTTGTGAGAGCGGATCTGTCGACGCTTTCGAACCCAGCGTCATGACGCGGGAGGGGGGGGATTTTGGTGAGCCAGGGGCTGAATGACACCGCCGCGCTGGAGACGCGCGTCGCCGCGCTTGAGACGCAGCTGCAGCGCTACAAAGCTGCGTTTGACTCCATATCGCAGGGCGTCTGCCTGTTCGACAGCGAGCAACGCGTCATCGTCGGCAATCGTCCCTACGCGGAGATCTACGGCCTCTCGCCTGACCAGATTCCCCCCGGAACGACGTTGGGCGAAATCACCGAGCACCGCGCCGCCGTGGGCAGCTGCCCGATGGCGAGCAGAGACTATCTTGCTTACGTCGAGTCGATCAACGCCAAACGTGAAGATCGCGACTGGAGCGTCAGGCTCGACGACGGCCGGACGATCCGCGTTCATTACCGGCCGATGCCCGACGGCGGGTGGTTGACGACGCACGAGGACGTCACCGACCTGCGGGACAAACGGATATTGATCGAGGAGCGCGTGTCGCAGCAATCGCTGATCGACATGGTGCCCGACAATCTCTGGGTCAAGGACCTCGACAGCCGTTTCGTCGTCGCCAATCGAGCAACGGCGCTGCGGCTCGGCCTCACCTCGTCGCAGGAATTGATTGGCAAGTCGGACCTTGAGCTTTGCCCGTGGGAGACGGCGCAGAAATTTCTGGCGGACGAGCGCGAGGTCGTCGAAACCGGCCGCCCAATGATCGACAGCGAGGAATACATGCTCGCGCCGGACGGCGGGAAGGTATGGATCGCGACGACCAAGGTGCCGCTCCGTAACGACCGCGGCGAAGTCATCGGCGTCATCGGCGTGTCGCGCGATGTCACACGGCGCCGGCTGGCGGACGCGATGCGCGAGGGCCAGGCTGGCATCCTCGAAATGATCGTCAGCGGCGCGCCATTGGAGAGCGTGCTCGAAGAACTCGTCCACCTGATGGAGTCGCAGTCGAGCGGAACTGTCGTGTCCATCCTGCCAATCGACAACGATCGACCTATTCTTCGGCAGACGGTGTCGACCCTGTCTGACATCGAGGCCCATCGCCGCGAACTCCTCAACGGGCCGCTCGGCGAGACGATCCGCCAGCGCGATCTGATCGTGGCGGCCGACGTCGCCGCCGATCCGTCGTGGGCCAAGCAGCGTGAATTTGCCGCCGAGCACGGTCTGCGCGCCTGCTGGTCGACCCCGTGCCTCTCGCGAGGAGGCGAGACCCTTGGCGTGTTGGCGATCTTCTCGCATGCCAAGCGGGCGCCGAATGAGATGGAAATCAAACTCGCTCAGGTCGCGGCCCAATTGGCCGCAGTCGCAATCGAGCGCGACGCGCGCGCGGCGGCCTGATCGACCGCTGCACGACGGCTACCGCGACCGCAACGGTCCCGCGGCTCGCAGCGCCCCCACCTTGATCCCGTTCCAGTTGCGCAGGATCGGCGCCGCGAAGAGCGCGAGGCGCGCGCGTTCCGCTTCGCCGCCTGGAAGCATGCGGGCGATCAGCGCCGCGATCATGATTTGCGCCGCGCGGGTCGCGCCGTCGTCGGCCTTGACCGCGAAGCCGAGGCCGAGCTCCGGCAAGGCGGCGCAATAGACCCCTTCGGCGCCGGTCTTGAAGAAAACGCGCGGGCCGAACAGGCGCATAACCTCAGTGTCGAACCGCCCCTCGCCGGCGACCATCGCGGGATACGCCGCCACGGCGGCGAAAATTCGTCTGGCGGCGGCGGCTCGGTTGGGCGCCAGACCCGCGCCAGTCGCCAAACGCGCGAAACCGAGCGCCAGCGCGCGTAACGGGACGGCGTAGGTCGGAATCGAGCAACCGTCGGTGGCGCAGACGTCCTCGCCGAGCGCAGCGCCGGTTACGTCCTCGATCGCCGCCTTGGCGGCGCGCTGAACGGGATGCGCCGCCTGCTCATAGCCCCTGGTCTCCCAGCCCGACGCGCAAGCGAGGCAGAGGAAGCCCGCGTGTTTGCCCGAGCAATTGTTGTACAACGCCGACGGCGCTTGGCCAGCGCGCGAAAGGGCGCGCGACGCGTCTTCGCCGAGCGGCCAATGCGCGCCGCAGGCGAGCGACGCGGCATCGAGCCCGGCCTTGGCGAGCATCGCCGCCGCGGTCTCGACATGCATCGGCGCGCCGGAATGCGAGGCGCAGGCAAGCGCGATTTCCTCCTCGCTGAGCTGCAGCGTGTCGGCCGCGCCGCTCTCGACCAGCGGCAGCGACTGCAGTGCCTTGACCGCGGAGCGCGGAAAAACCGGCTTGTCAACTTCGCCGAACGCCAGCACAACCGCGCCGTCGGCGTCGACGACCGCGCCGGCGCCGCGGTGGCGCGATTCGACGCGCGCGCCGCGCAAAACCTCAACAACAATGGGATTAGCCAAGCGAGCGCTCCTGGATACGGACCAGGCGATCTATATAAGCGGGGTCGTTGCGACTCCAGCCTGCGGCGCCGAGGGTTTGCGCGCGGTCAAGGCGCCAAACGGCGACCTGCTGCAGATAGTGGCGATGGAAAGAGGACAAAGGAAATGCGCGTTCGCGACGCGATGACCCAGGGCCTTATCGGCGTGCGCGACACGGCCAGTCTCGCCGAAGCGATCGAGACGATGTTGCGAGCCGGGATCAGCGCGCTATGCGTGTTCGACCAGCGCAAGGCTCTGGTTGGCATCCTGAGCGAAGGCGACCTGTTGCGGCGCGGCGAGCTTGGCACCGAAAAGCGGCGGCCACGGTGGCTGGAATCGCTGTTGAGCGGCGGGCGTCTGGCCCACACGTATGCCCATGAGCACGGCCGCACCGTCGCTGAAGTCATGACCCGCGAGGTCGTCACCATCGACGAGGACGCGCCGCTTTCCGAAGCCGTCGACGCGATGATCCGACGCCGCGTCAAGCGCCTGCCGGTGGTGCGCGGCGGCAGCGTGATCGGCGTCGTGTCGCGCTCCGATCTGCTCAAGCGCCTCTATGTCGAATTGCGGCACGAAGGCGAGCCCTGTTCCGACGGTGAGATCTGCATCGCCATCCAGAAGGAGATCGACTCGCGCGGCTGGGCTCCACGCGCTTCCGTACGCGTTTCGACCAAGAACGGTGAAGTGACCTTCGAGGGCGCGATCGCCGATGAACGCTTGCGCGAGGGCCTGCGGGTAATCGCCGAGAACGTCCCGGGCGTGAAGTCCGTGCGCGACCGGCTCGCCTGGGTCGAGCCCAATTCCGGCATGCTGCTGTCGCCGGAGGACGAGCAGCCGAAGTGATCGCCGCCGCGGCTAGTCTTTCCAGACGAGAAACAGACCGACGTCGCCGAGGACGCCGTCGACATAGCTGACGATACGCGCAACTAGGCGAAAGCCCTTGGGTTTCAGCTCATATCGCCATCGTTCGACCACTTCTGCAGGCTCGCCCGGCAGCGTTCTCTCCCAGCCGGACTCCGCAACATCGATCATACGGCCGCCATCGGAACACAGATCGCTGGAAAAGCGTTGCAGGAGAAACTCCCTGTCGCCGCGCCGCGCCGCCGCTTCAGCGCGATCGAGAAGCCGGCGCCAGGAAGTTTCGCTCAGGTGGCGGCGCAGGATCTCGCGGGCCTCACGCCGTCTTCCTTCAAGCTCGGCGGCCTCCTCCGTCGCCGCCCTGCCAATCGCTTCTTGCTCGAAGGCGCGCGACTCGCTGCGAAAAGCGTCGGCAGAGATTCGATTCCGACTCTCGTGCGCTGCACCGGACATCGCGCCTGTCGAAGCGACGCCGCCACTGAGGCTCGCCCCGCCAGCCAAAGACTCGAGGAACCGCAGCAATCCAGGCGCCTGCTGACTCTTGGTCCGAGACAGCCTGTCCAGCTGTTCGACGACGGCGAGCAGATCGGTGCGGCTGACGATGCCGACCAGCCGACCGTCTCGGAGCACCGGCAGCCGCTTGATCCGCCGCCAATGCAAGAGAGCGGCGATCTCATCGGCCGGCGTGTCGGGTGTGATGAAAATCAGCGGCGCGCTCATGACGTCGCTCACCCGAAGCTCGACGGCTTCGGACGTCGACGACGAGAAGGCGACCCCCGAGAGCATCTCCAGCCACCATTCGCGGCGGTAGTCTTCCGTGCGGCGGCCAAGCAGATCGCCGTCGCTGACCATGCCGATTGGCTTGCCTGTGGAGTCCACGACTGGCGCAGCGCGAACGCCAGTCTTCAGCATCAAACGCGCGGCATCCTGGACGGTTGTGTCCGCCGCAACGGTGACTACCTCGTGGGTCATCAACTCGCTGGCGATCAACGGCGCGTCTCTCGATTCGACGCTTGGCGGAGGCTGCTACGGTCCGCCATGGCGTCCGCCTTCCTGCTTGTCGCCATTTAGAACCATTTTTGGCGGTTTGCGAAGCTGTCACGTCGTCGCGCGCCCCTCCTCCGCCGCAGCCAAGGCGCGCAAGCCGTCGCGATAGGTCGGGTACAGCCAGCGATAGCCGAGTTCGCGTCTGAGCTTGCCAACGTCGACGCGACGATTGTCGTCGTAGAAGCTCTTCGCTATCGGCGTCATGCGCGCCGTCGCAAAATCTTCGATCGGCGGCGGCGCGACGCCGAGAAGTTCGGCCGCAAAGACGATTACATCCTCGGGCGGCGCCGGCTCGGCGTCGGCGACGTTCCAGATTCCGCCCGGCCCGCCGGCTTCGAACAGCCGAACCACGACGGCCGCGATGTCGTCGACGTGGATGCGGTTGAAGACCTGGCCCGGTTTGACAATCCGCCGCGCTTCGCCGCGCTGGAGCTTCTCGAGCGCGTTGCGGCCGGGGCCATAGATGCCGGCAAGCCGTAGGATGTCGAGGCGCGCGCCGCGCGCTTCGGCGAATGCGCGCCATTCGCGCTCGGCCGCCAGTCGTTGTCGGGTCCGCGGCGAGTCTGGTGCCGGCGCGCTCGCCTCGTCGACCCAGGCCCCGTCGCGGTCGCCGTAGACGCCGACGCTGGAAAGGTAGACGACGCGCGCCAAGTCAGGCGCGGCGGCGATTGTCGCGCCAAAGCGTTGAAGCGCCGGATCGCCGTTTTCGTCGGGCGGCGCGCTAACGAGGAGCGTTTCGGCGCCGCGCAGCGCGGCCTCCACCGCCGAACGCTCTGCAGGATCGTCGACGGCCCAGGCGGCGACGCCGCCGCGCCGCCAGGAGCGCGCCGTCTCGGGATCACGCGTCGCGCCGCTCGCTTCGGCGCCAGGAAATCGCGCCAGGACGCGCTGCGCGGCATAGCCGAGCCCGAAAGCGAAAATTCTCATCGCGGCAAGGATCGTCGATCGGCGGAGGAATTCAAGCCTGAACGGCGTAGTTAACCCAGCCTAAAGGATCACCCGTCAATATTCCGTTGATTTCCCCAGCGGCAATGCCGCTGAACCCCGCCAGTGGCCAATGACTGTCACCACGTTCGAATTCAGCCCGTCATCGGCGGTCGAGACGTCGCTGGGCGCTGTGATTGGCGTGAAGGGGTCGGAAGCGCGCGTCGGCCTGCCGGCGCCGGCTCTCAGCGACCTCCTGCGCGCAACCGTCGGCACATTCCTCGCCATCGCCGCGGGGCCCAATCGCTTGGTTGGCGTGGTGACGGAGGTCGACGGCAACGCCGACCGCGGCGACCCGCGTTTCGGCGCGATCGCGCGGGTCGATCTGATGGGTGAGATCAAGCAGGACAACGGGGTCGAGCGCTTCGTTCGCGGCGTCTCGGCCTATCCGGCGATTGGCGACAGCGCGCGCATCATCGGCGCCGACGAGCTCAGGCTCATCTATCGCGCCACCGGGGCGAGGACGATCGACGTCGGGACGCTGCATCACGACGAGACGATTCACGCGACCGTCGACGTCGACAACCTGCTCAGCAAGCACTTCGCGGTCCTCGGTTCGACCGGCGTTGGCAAGTCGAGCGGCGTCGCCGTGCTGATCAACGCGATTCTCGATGCGCGGCCAGAGCTGCGCGTGTTCCTGCTCGACGGCCACAATGAGTATGGCCGCTGCTTTGGGCCGCGCGCCAATGTGGTCAGCGCCGCCCAGCTCAAGCTGCCGTTCTGGTTGTTCAACTTCGAGGAATTCGTCGACGCGCTCTATTACGGGCGTCCCGGCGTCGAGGATGAGATTGAAATCCTCGCCGAGCAGATCCCGATTGCCAAGGGCCTCTACCAGTCGCAGCGCGGAGTCTCGGAGCGGGCCACCTTGCGCCGCACCGATCCGCGCAATGCCGGATTCACCGTCGACACGCCGGTTCCCTACACGATGCAGGACCTCGTCGCGCTGATCGACGAGCGCATGGGCAAGCTCGAGAACCGTGCCTCGCGCATGCGCCACCATCACCTGCTCACCCGCATCGACGGGCTGCGCAATGACGCGCGCTACGCGTTCATGTTCGAGAACGCGAATGTCGGCGGCGATACGATGGGCGAGATCCTCACCTATCTGTTCCGCCTCGAGGCGAACGGCCAGCCGCTGACCGTTCTGCAGCTCGCCGGCCTGCCGGTCGAGGTCGTCGACGCGGTCGTCAGCCTGCTCAGCCGCCTCGCCTTCGACTTCGGCCTGTGGAGCGATGGGGCGATGCCGATGCTGTTCGTCTGCGAAGAGGCGCACCGTTACGCATCCCTCGACCATTCCATCGGCTTCGCGCCGACCCGCCGCGCCTTGCTGCGCATCGCCAAGGAGGGCCGCAAATACGGCGTCTGCCTCGGCCTCGTCACGCAGCGCCCGGCCGAACTCGATCCGACCATCATTTCCCAATGCAGCACGCTGTTCGCCATGCGCATGGTCAACGACCGCGACCAGGCGCTGCTGCGCTCGGCGGTCACCGACGCGGCGGCCAACCTCGTCGCCTTTGTTCCTTCGCTCGGCACTCGCGAAGTGGTCGGGTTCGGCGAGGGTTTCCCATTGCCGACCCGCTTGAGTTTCAAGTCCTTGTCGGCGGACCGGATTCCGCACAGCGAGACGTTCCGCCAGGACGGCGCGGTCGGCGAAATCCCCGACGCCCAATCGTTCGTCAAACAGGTGGTCGAACGGTGGCGCGGCGCGGTAGGAGCCAAACTCGTGGCGCGGGACGAGCCCGCCGCCGAGCCGACCGTCGAGCCGAGGCCCGCTCAGATCTCGTCGGCGCCGCCGCGCTGTGACGCGAACGCGTCGGTTTCGCCCCGCCTCGACGAGGTCTCGCCGGCGACCACCCGCCTTGATCTGATCCGCGCCCAACTCCTTCGGCGCTGATATGATTCCCGCCTGGAGCGGCGGAGACGAGGCGACGGCGATGGCGAACGATACGACCGAAGGACCATATGGCTCCAACGATCGCGCGACGCTGATCGGCGAAGCGCTCGCCGCGCTGCCGGTCGCAGTCGAGATCCGCACGGCCGCCGGCGCGCGCGTCTACGCCAATCCGGCCGCCGACGCGGCCCCTGATCCCCAGCATCCACGGGCGACCGTCGCCCGTAGTGGCCGCGCTGAACTGATCGAGGCGGCGGATTTCCGTTTCGGCCTCGACGCCTATCGCGTCACCGCCGCCTTCGACATCGACGACGAGCGGCGGTTGCAGGACGAGCTGTTCCAGCGCGCCTATTTCGATCCACTGACCAAGCTGCCGAGCCGCGCCTTTTTCGAGGAAGCGGTCGCGCGCTCGCTCGGCGGCGCGTCTGGCGAGTCTCGTTATGCTGTGGCGGCGATCGGCTTCGACCAGTTCGACTCGGTCAATGAGTTCTACGGCCGCCTAGCCGGCGACGCGCTGCTCGTCGAGGCGGCGCGGCGCGTCGGCGAATTGGTCGACAGCGACGATGTCGCCGCACGTTTTGGCGGCGATCAATTCGCCATCCTGATGGCTAAACCGGGTGAGCCAGCGGCGGCTATGGCGCGGATCGAGCGGCTGCTCGCTCGCTTGCGCGACCCATTCTTTGTCGACGGGGTCGAGATTCTGCTCTCCGCCTCCGCCGGACTCAGCGTCTATCCCGCGCACGACGCCGCCGCCCCTGGGTTGATCGCCAAGGCCGAGGCGGCGCTGTCGCAGGCCAAGCGCCGCTACCGCGGCCAGGTCCGGCTCTACGACCCGGCGATCGCGCAGCGCGCCCACGAGCACGCGCGGCTGGAGCAGAGTCTGCGCCTCGCCATTCGCGACCAGGCCTTCGCCTGCGCGCTGCAGCCCAAGGTCGACTTTCGCGCCGGCAAGATCGCTGGGCTCGAAGTGTTGATGCGCTGGCGCGATGAGAACGGCGAAGCGCGCTCGCCCGGCGACTCGATCGCCTTCGCCGTCAATCTCGGCCTGATGAACGAGATGACGCAGCTCCTGTTCGAGGAGACGCTCGCCTCGCTCGACGCGATCGACGCGACCTTCGGCCCCAACCTCAGGCTCGGCTTCAACATCGCCGCGCAACAGGCGGGCGACATTCGCTTCATGCGCGCCTTTGCCGACCGACTCGCCGCCAGCGGCCAGGCGGGTCGCTTCATGATCGAGTTGACCGAAGAGGCGCTGTTGCGCGCCAGTCAGTTCCAGCTTCAGGTCGCGCCGATGCTGCGCGAGATCGGCGCGAAGATCTCGATCGACGACTTCGGCGTCGGCTATTCGTCGTTGTCGACGTTGGCCGAGATCGAGGCGGACGAGATCAAGGTCGACCGTTCGTTCATCACGGCGATCCACGAGCGGCCGCGCAACCAGGGCCTGCTCAGAGCGATCGAGTCGGTCGGCAAGGCGTTGAACACGCCGGTGATGGTCGAAGGGGTCGAAACGAAGGACGAACTCGCCTATTTGCGCGACAACACGAGCATCAGCGTCGCCCAGGGCTATTTGTTCTCGAGGCCAGTGATGATTGGCCGAACCAACGACCTCGACTCCGACGCCGCGCATCTCGAGGGCCGCGCCAGCGAGCCGGGCCGCATTGTTGAGCGACGCTCGCGCTGAGCGCGGCCTTTCCGTCGGCGCAAAATCATACACATTTTCTTAGAAGATTCGTATCAGCGTTGAAGACGACGGCCTCGCCTCGGTGCGCAATCATCGACGGCGAGGGGCATGACGCCTTCTGTCAAGCCGCCGCGCGCTGGCATGCTTCCGCACATAGCCCTTGATCCGGCGAACCCCTGTCGCCTCGACGAGCTCTCTCGTCGCGCGCGTCGAAATTCGCGAGTTGCGCTCAGTGGACAAAATAGAAGCGCTCTTTCACGTCCCCACAGACAATCCAGAGCTGGCGCAATCGCAGATCCGCATGTTCACCAGCCAGGTGCCCATGCTGTATTTCATGCTGTTGGTTAATGTTTCGGCAATTTGTTACATACACTGGGACACGGCGCCGCGATTTCTGACGGCCGACATCGGCACCGTGCTTATCGCGTTCTGCTTCGTTCGCATGGCGGCGTGGGCCGCGCGGCGCAAGCGCACGTTGAGCCCGGAGCAGGCGGTGCGCCAGCTGCGCATCACCGTCCGGCTGACGTCCGCCGTTTCGGCGCTGTTCTTCGCCTGGGGCATCGCCCTCTACCCCTACGGCGACGCTTACGGCCAGGGCCTGATCGCTTTCCTGCTGGCGATCACCGCCATCGGCTGCATTGTCTGTCTCACTCAGCTTCCGGCGGCGGCGCTGCTGGTGGCGATCGTCGGCATCCTGCCGGTCATCACCTTCCTGTTCCTGACCGGAAAGCCAACGTTCTGCGCGATGGCGATCGAGTTGGGGCTCGTGACTTTGGGCATCGTCAATGTCGTCCTGAATCATTCACGCGACTTCGCCAGCCTGATCAATTTCCAGAAAGAACTCGCGAAGCAGCACCAGGAGACTCTCCGGCTCGCCGAGGAGAATTCCCGACTGGCGAATCTTGACGCATTGACCGGGTTGCCCAACCGCCGCCAGTTCTTCGCCAGGCTAGAGGACACACTACGCATCTCAGGGCCGGCGCGCCGTCGCTTTGCGGTTGGCGTGCTCGACCTTGACGGCTTCAAGCAAGTCAATGACGTCTACGGCCATGCGGCCGGCGACCAACTGCTCATCGAAACCGGGCTGCGGTTGCGCGAGATTTCACCGGAGACGACTTTGCTAGCGCGGCTCGGCGGCGACGAATTCGGTCTCGTCGTCGAAGGCGAGCTGAGCGAGGCGGAGATACGCGTCTTCGGCGAGCGCGTATGCTCGGCGCTGCGGACTCCGTTTTCGCTCGTCGAAGCGACCGTGCAAATCGCCGGTTCGATCGGCTTCGCCATCTATCCGGACGCCGGGCAGACGGCGGCGCAGTTGTCCGAGCGCGCCGATTACGCGCTCTACCATGCCAAACAGCACCTGCCCGGCCGGCCGATCATTTTCTCACGCGAGCACGAAACCGAGATCCGCCGCCTGGCGTCGATCGACAAGGTGCTGCGCGCGGCCGACCTCGACCGCGAGCTGTCGATGCATTTCCAACCGATCGTCGATATCGAGCGCGGCGCCGTGGTCGCATTCGAGGCGTTGGCGCGCTGGGACAGCCCCGAGCTCGGACGCGTGCCGCCGGGCCTCTTCATTCCCATTGCCGAACGCAGCGACTTCATCAACCGGCTTACCCAAGTCCTGCTGCGCAAGGCGCTCGCCCATGCGCGGAACTGGCCAGAAGAGCTGCGCGTCTCGTTCAACCTATCGATCCGCGACCTGACGGCCGAGGCCGTCCTCGAGATCATCTCGATTGTCGGCAAGAGCGGCGTGACGCCGTCGCGCATCGACCTGGAAGTGACCGAGACCGCGCTGATGCGCGATTTCGACAAGGGCCGCGACGGCCTCAAGGCGCTCAAGGCGCTCGGCGTCGCCATCGCCCTCGACGATTTCGGCACTGGCTATTCGAGCCTGAGCTACGTGCACCGATTGCCGCTCGACAAGATCAAGATCGACCGCAGCTTCATCAAAGACATCGAGACGCAGCCGGCCAGCCGCGACATCGTCAAAGCGGTGATCGACCTGTGCGGGGCGCTCAAGCTCGATTGCGTCATCGAGGGCATAGAGACCCGCGAACAGGCGAGGATCTTGCGCGGCCTCGGCGCGACGATGATGCAAGGATACTATTTCGGTCGCGACATGCCGGCCGAGGCGCTGTTGAGTTCTCTCGCCGACGCTGCGCGCGTCGCCGAGGCGACCGCCTCCGCCGCCGCCTGATCGGAGCCGCGCGGCTATTTCTTCTTCGGCATATAGAGGTCGATCAGCGTGCCGGCGAACGCTTCCGCCGACATGGCGAAGGTCTCCGACAGCGTCGGATGCGGATGGATCGTCAGGCCGATATCCTCCGCGTCACAGCCCATTTCGATCGCCAGCGCCGCCTCGGAAATGAGATCGCCGGCGTTGGGGCCGACGATACCGCAGCCGATCAGGCGGCCGCTCGCCTCGTCCCACAACGTTTTGGTCAGGCCTTCGTCGCGACCGAGCGACAGCGACCGGCCGCTGGCCGCCCAGGGGAACACCGCCTTGCCGTAGGCGAGCCCCTTCGCCTTGGCCTCGGTCTCCGTTACGCCGACCCACGCGACCTCAGGGTCGGTGTAAGCCACCGCGGGGATCGCCTTGGCGTCGAAAGAGGCTTTGTGTCCGCTGGCCGCCTCGGCGGCGACCCTGCCCTCATGCGACGCCTTGTGGGCGAGCATCGGCTGGCCGACGACGTCGCCGATAGCGAAGATGTGCGAGACGTTGGTGCGCATCTGCCGGTCGACGACGATGAAGCCGCGCTCGTCAACGCCGACCCCAGCCGCGTCGGCGCCGATCGCTCCGCCGTTCGGGCGACGTCCGACCGAAACCAGCATCGCGTCGAAAATGTCCTCGCCCGAACCGCCCTTGCCTTCCCACGCGACCTTCACGCCCTCGGCAAGCGCCTCGACCCGCGTCACCTTGGTCTCGAGCAGGATCTTCTCGTAGCGCTTCTCGACCCGCCTGGCGAAAGGCGCCACGACGTCGCGGTCGGCCCCTGGCATCAACTGGTCCATCATCTCGATCACGGTGATCTTCGAGCCCAGCGCGCTGTAGACCGTCGCCATCTCCAGGCCGATGACGCCGCCGCCGAGCACCAGCAGGCGCTTGGGGATGGAACGCAGTTCGAGCGCGGCGGTCGAATCCCAGATGCGCGGATCGCGCGGGATGAAGCCGGGCGCGGCGGGTTCCGAGCCGGCGGCGATGACCGCGCAGTTGAAACGCACCGCGCGGTCGCCCTCAGGCGCCCGCACTGCCAGCGTGTGCGGCGAGGTGAACGCCCCCTCGCCGGTCAGCACCGTCACCTTGCGCTGACGCGCCAGGCCCGTGAGGCCGGTCGTCAGGCGCTTGACCACCCGCTCCTTCCAGTCGCGCAAAGCGTCGAGTTCGATCTTCGGCGGTGCGAAGACGAGGCCGTGGTCCGACATCTCGGCCGCGTCGTCGATGACCTTGGCGGCGTGGAGCAACGCCTTCGACGGGATGCAACCGATGTTGAGGCAGACGCCGCCGAGGTTCGGCCGACGATCGACCAGCACCACGCTGACGCCGAGATCGGCGGCGCGAAAGGCGGCGGCGTAGCCACCGGGGCCGGCGCCGAGCACCAGCACGTCGCATTCGAAATCGGCGCGGGTCGTCGGCTCGGCCGCCGGCGCGGGAGCGGCCGCCGGCGCTGCGGGAGCTGTCGTTTGGCTAGTGGCCGGCTGGGCGGCTGGCGCCGCCGCCGCGCCGCCGGACGCCCAGGTCGCCAGCAGCGCGCCCTGGCTCACCTTGTCGCCGACCTTGACCTTGATCTCGCCGATGACGCCGGCCTCGGGCGCCGGAACTTCGAGCGACGCCTTGTCGCTCTCGAGCGTCATCAGGACCTCTTCCTTGGCGACGCTCTGGCCGGGCTTGACGTGAATCTCGATGATCGGGACGTCTTTGAAGTCGCCGATATCGGGAAGCCTGATTTCACCAGCCATGGAAACGCTCTCCGAGCCGAACCTTCAATGCCTTTGCCGCCGCGACGCGGCGTTCCGCCGCTAAAGCAGCACGCGCCGCATGTCGGTCGCCGTGTCGCACAAGCGCCGCATGAAGCGCGCCGCCGCTGCGCCGTCGATGACGCGATGGTCGTATGAGAGGCACAGCGGCAGCATCAGCCGCGGCTGGAACGCCTTGCCGTCCCAGACCGGGGCCATGCGCGAGCGCACGACGCCGAGGATCGCCACTTCCGGCGCATTGACGATCGGCGTGAACGCGGTGCCGCCGATGCCACCGAGCGAAGAAATGGTGAAGGTCGCGCCCTGCATCTCGGCCGGCGACAGCTTGCCTTCGCGCGCCTTGGCCGACAGCGCGCCAAGCTCGCGCGCGAGCTCGACAAGGCCCTTCTTGTCGACGTCCTTGACCACCGCGACGACCAGGCCGTCGGGCGTGTCGACGGCGACGCCGATGTGCCAGTAGTGGCGATAGATCAGAGAGTCTTTGGCGGGCGACAAGGCGGAATTGAACGCCGGAAACGCTTTCAGCGTCGCCACCGACGCCTTCATCAGCAGCGGCAGCAGCGAGACGCGATAGGGCGCCGTCTTGTCGCCCTTGGCCGCGTCGTCGAGCGACTTGCGGAAAGCTTCGAGCTCGGTGATGTCGGCGTCGTCGCTGTGGGTGACGTGGGGGACGTTGACCCATGAGGCGTGCAGACGCGGGCCGGAGATGCGTTTGATGCGCGACAGCGGCACGGTCTCGATCGGCCCGAACTTGGCGAAATCGACGGTCGGCACGTCCGGCAGTCCGACGCCGCCGGCCGCCGCGCCGCCGACCCGCGCCGCGACTTTCACGTCGGCGACGGTGATGCGGCTCTTCTCGCCGGTGCCCTGAATCGTCGTGAGATCGACGTCGAGCTCGCGCGCCAGACGGCGCGCCGCCGGGCCGGCGAAGACGCCGGAGAAATCGACCGCCATGATCGAAGCCCGCGCCGGTTGAGCGGCGGCGGGCGCTGGCGCAGGCGGCGGCGCTGCGGGTGCAGGCGCCGGCGCGGCGTCCGCTTTCGGCGACGGTGGAGCGGCGGCGGCGGGCGCGCCGGCTTCCGCCTCAAGCGTCAACAGCGGCGTGCCCATCGACACCTTGTCGCCGACCTTGGCGACGATCGTCGCGACGACGCCGGCGCTCGGCGCCGGAACTTCGAGCGTCGCCTTGTCGGATTCGAGCGTCAACAACGGCTGCTCCGCCGTGACGGCGTCGCCGGGCTTAACCAGAATCTCGATGATCGGCACGTCCTTGAAGTCGCCGATATCAGGCACTTTGACTTCGATTTTGGCCACCGCCGGTTCTCCTTCGCGCGCGCCAGTTCGTATCATTCAGGGAAGCGAGGCGCCTCAGCTCCGCGCCGGATTTGGGGCTTCCGGATCGATCTCGTAGCGCGCAATCGCTTCCGTCACGCGGCGGGTGGGCAGAAGTTGATCGTCGGCGAGCGCCTTCAGCGCGGCGAGAGCGACATGACGGCGGTCGACTTCGAAGAACGAGCGCAACCGGCGGCGATAGTCAGAACGCCCGAAGCCGTCGGTGCCCAGGACCTTGTAGCGGGCAGGAACGAATTGCCTCACGCCGTCGCCAATCGCCTTCACGTAGTCGGTGGCGGCGATGACCGGGCCCGTGCCCTTGGCGAGCGCCTGCTCGACATAGGACAGACGGCGCGGCTGGTCAGGATGCAACATCGACCAACGGTCCGCGTCGAGACCGTCGCGGCGCAGCTCGGTGAAGCTGGTGACGCTCCAGATTTCGCTCGAGACGCCGAAATCCTGGGCCAGCATCGCGGCGGCGGCCTCGACCTCGCGCAGGATCGACCCCGAGCCGAGCAGGCGCACACGCGGGCCGCCTTTCTTCGCCTCGACGGTCCTCAGCTTGTACATGCCGCGCAGGATGCCCTCTTCGGCGCCTTCCGGCATGCCGGGGTGCGGGTAATTCTCGTTGAGGGTGGTGATGTAATAGTAGACGTCCTGGTTCTCGGCATACATGCGCTTGAGGCCGGCCTGAATGATGACGGCCAGCTCATAGGCGTAGGTCGGGTCGTAGCCGACGCAATTGGGGATGGTCGAAGCGATGAGATGGCTGTGGCCGTCCTCGTGCTGCAGGCCTTCGCCGTTGAGCGTGGTGCGACCGGATGTGCCGCCGATGAGGAAGCCTCGGGCGCGCATATCGCCCGCCGCCCAGGCGAGGTCGCCCACCCGCTGGAACCCGAACATCGAGTAGTAGATGTAGAACGGGATCATCGGCGTGTTCGACGTCGAATAGGACGTCGCCGCCGCAATGAACGAAGCCATCGCGCCGGGCTCGTTGATGCCCTCTTGGAGGATCTGCCCCTTGGTGTCCTCGCGGTAGTACATCAACTGGTCGGCGTCCTGCGGCCGATAGAGCTGGCCGACCTGGCTGAAGATGCCAATCTGGCGGAACAGGCCCTCCATGCCGAAGGTGCGGCTCTCGTCGGGAACAATCGGCACGATCCGCTGGCCGATCGCCTTGTCGCGCAACAGCGTCGTCAGGATTCGGACGAAAGCCATCGTGGTCGAAATCTCACGGCCTTCCGCAGTCGGCTTGAGCAGCGCGTCGAACGCAGAGAGCGGCGGAATTTCGAGCGGCGTCGACGAGCGCCGACGCGACGGCAGTGGGCCGCCGAGTTCGGCCCGGCGCGCGCGCAGGTATTTCATCTCCTTGCTGTCTTCGGGCAGGCGGAGGAACGGAACCTTAGCGAGGTCGGCGTCGGAAACGGGAATTTCGAAGCGGTCGCGAAACGCCTTCAGCGCCGCGTCGCCGATCTTCTTGGCCTGGTGGGCGATCATCTGGCCTTCGCCCGCCGTGCCCATGCCATAGCCCTTGACGGTCTTGGCGAGAATGACGGTCGGCTGGCCTTTGTGGTCGGTCGCCGCCTTGTAGGCGGCGTAGACCTTGATCGGATCGTGGCCGCCACGCGTCAGCGACCAGATTTTGGCGTCGCTCCAATCGGCGACCATCGCCGCCGTCTCGGGATAGCGGCCAAAGAAATTCTTGCGGATGTAAGCGCCGTCCTTGGACTTGAAGTCCTGGTATTCGCCGTCGACGCACTCTTCCATCAGTTGGCGCAGCTTGCCGGAATGGTCCGCCTGGAGCAGCGCGTCCCAGCCGGAGCCCCACAGGCACTTGATGACGTTCCAACCGGCGCCGCGGAAAGCGGCCTCCAGCTCCTGGACGATCTTGCCGTTGCCGCGCACCGGCCCGTCGAGCCGCTGCAGGTTGCAGTTGACGACGAAGATCAGGTTGTCGAGCTTTTCGCGGCCGGCAAGCGAGATCGCGCCGAGCGATTCCGGCTCGTCCATCTCGCCGTCGCCGCAGAAGACCCAAACTTTGCGCCCCGCCGTGTCGGCAAGGCTGCGTCCCTGCAGATAGCGCAGGAAGCGCGCCTGGTAGATCCCCATCAGCGGCCCGAGGCCCATCGATACGGTCGGGAACTGCCAAAATTCCGGCATCAGCCAGGGATGGGGATAGGACGACAAGCCGTGGCCGCCGACTTCCTGTCGGAAATTGACGAGCTGGTCTTCGCTGAGGCGGCCCTCGAGAAAGGCGCGCGCGTAGATGCCGGGCGAGCTGTGGCCCTGGAAATAGACGAGGTCGCCGCCGTGGCTTTCGTCGGCGGCGCGCCAGAAGTGCATGAAGCCGGTGTCGTAAAGGGTCGCCGCCGACTGGAAACTGGCGATGTGGCCGCCGAGTTCGGAGGATTCCTTGTTGGCGCGCAGCACGATTGCCGCCGCGTTCCAGCGAATGTAGCGACGGATGATCTGCTCGAGTTTGCGGTCGCCGGGATGCTGCGGCTGGTCGTCAAGGCGGATTGTGTTGACGTAGGCGGTGTTGGCGGCGAACGGAAGCTGCGCGCCCTTGCGCCGCGCCGACGTCACCACGGCGCCAAGCAGCTCGTCGACGCGATTGAGGCCTTCAAAGGCCTCGACCGAATCCAACGCGTCGAGCCACTCGCCGGTTTCCGCGGCGTCGCCCCTCAGGTCGTCGTTCATGAAGCCTCCCTGACGCCGCGGTTGGTCGATTTCGTCGGCCGGCGGCTTCTGCCTCTCTGTCACGGGGTCTGTCGATTGGCAATTGCGACGCAGGCGATTCACGCATGCGCTTTTCGCATGGCGCAAATCCCCTGCCGGCGCCTTTCTCCTACCAAAGACGAATGGATTCGACTAGACGGTCTGCTTACGGATGAGGTGGACGCATGGCGGGCTTAACGACGCACGTTCTCGACACCAGCATCGGACGCCCCGCTTCCGGCGTCGAAATCGAGTTGCACGCGGTCGCTGCGGACGGCGTACGGGCGCTGGTCAAACGGACCAAAACCAACGCCGACGGCCGCACCGACGCGCCGCTTCTCACCGCCGCCGAGGCGCGGGTGGGAATCTATGAATTGTCGTTCCATGTCGGCGCCTATTTCCACGGCCGTGGCGCGCTGACGGCTGAGCCGCCGTTCCTCGACATCGTACCGATCCGCTTCGCCATCGCCGACCCCAGCGTACATTACCACGTGCCGCTGGCGGTGACGCCATGGAGTTATTCCACCTATCTCGGCAGCTAAATAGCCGCTGTCGAAGCGACAAATTTCGGAAAAGTTGGCCTGGCGCAAATCGCGCGGCTTCCATCATCGCTTATTATAAGCTCGCACATCATAAGCGAGCTTTAGATTGGCTTTGGCGCACCACTGGGGCGCAGAGCGAGCGTCGGCGCGGCGCGCCGCCGCCGCGCCGCGCCGAACCGTCGAATCCTTACGTGAGCTGCCGTCCTCGCGTCGCGCCGTCATCAGCGTGTTCGTCATGACGGCGACGATCATGCAGGTGCTCGACACCACCGTCGCCAACGTTTCGCTGCCCTACATGCAGGGTTCGCTGTCGACCACCCAGGATCAGATCAACTGGGTGCTGACCTCTTACATCATCGCCTCGGCAATCATGACCTCGCCGGTCGGATGGTTGTCGGCCCGCTTCGGCCGCAAGCGGCTCTACATCGTCTGCACCGTCGGCTTCACCGTCGCCTCGATGCTGTGCGGGATCTCGCAGAACATCGAGCAGATGGTCCTGTTCCGGCTGACCCAAGGTGCGTTCGGCGCGGCGCTGGTGCCGCTCGCCCAGGCGGTGATGCTCGACGCCTACCCGACCGCCCAGCGCGCAGCGGCGATGGCGATCTGGGGCATGGGCATCATGCTCGGGCCGATCATGGGTCCGGTGCTCGGCGGCTATCTGACCGAGACCTATTCGTGGCGCTGGGTGTTCTACGTCAACGTGCCGTTCGGAATTCTGACGGCGCTCGGCCTGTCGGTGGTCATGCCAGAAAGCCGCATCCGCCGCGATCTGCCGTTCGCCTGGTTCGGCTTTCTGTCGCTGTCGTTGGGCGTCGGCGCGCTGCAGATGATGCTCGATCGCGGCCAGGACATCGGCTGGTTCGACGCCAGCGAGATCTGGGTCGAGGCGACCCTGTCGGTGGCCGGCTTCTATTTCTTCGTCGTCGACAGCTTCACTGGCGAGCGGCCGTTCATCGAAACGCGCATCTTCCGCGACCGCAACTTCTCGCTCGCGCTGGTGCTGATGTTCCTCAACGGGCTGGTGCTAATGGCGACGATGGCGCTGTTGACGCCGATGCTGCAGAACCTGCTTGGCTATCCGGTGCTGGCGAGCGGCTACCTCCTCGGCGCCCGCGGCATCGGGACGTTCGTGGCGATGAGCATCGTCGGCCGCCTGCTCGGCACACGCGATGCACGGCCGTTCATGCTGTTCGGCCTGGCGCTGGCGACGCTGGCGCAATGGGTGATGGCCGGCTGGAACGACGACGTTTCTGGCGGCGCTATCGCCATCAACGGGGTGATGCAAGGCTTCGGCCTCGGCTTCGTTTTTACGCCGCTCAACATCGTCGCGTTCTCCACCCTGCCCAAGGAACTGCGCACCGAAGCGACGGGATTGTGGACGCTGGTGCGCAACATCGGCGCCTCGATCGGCATCTCGATCCTGATCGCTAGACTGGTCAGCGGCGTCGCCTACTTCCACAGTCAGATCGTCGAGCACGTCACCCCGTTCAACGACGCGATGAGCCTGCCCAACGCCGCGGCGCTCGGCGACCACAGTCTGCGCAGCCTCGCCGCGCTGGACGGGATGGCGACGCAGCAAGCGGCGGTGATCTCCTACTCCAACGACTTCCTGCTGATGACAATCCTCTCGCTCGTCGCCTTCCCCGTCGTGATGATGATGCGCAAGCCGAAGACGCCGCCGGCCCCGAACGCCGAGGACACGGCGGCAGCGCCGGCGGAGTGAACGCATGACGAACGGTCAAACGACCAGCGTGCGCCGAGGCCGCCGCGAGCGGGCCGGAAAGGTCCGCTCCAGGCCCGCCAACCCACCGAAAAGTATGTGGAAGTCCTCTAAAATCAAATCGGAACTTAAATGATTGGGCAGAATCTTCAGTCGCCTCCCCTTGCAGAGCCAAACCCGGCTTATTATAAGTCACCATATAATAAGCGAGACAAAAATTTGACCGCCGCCTCCCCATCGCGCGAGTTCGCATTCGCGCTACATGATGTTGCGCGCATGTTGCGCACCTACTCCGATCATCGCGCCCGCGAAGTGCACATGACGCGCGCCCAATGGGCTGTGCTCAGCAAGTTGAGGCGCCGTGAGGGCCTGAAGCAGCGCGAGCTGGCCGACATGCTCGATCTCGCGCCGATCTCTCTGGCGCGCCTGATCGACAAATTGACCGCCTCCGGTCTGGTCGAGCGGCGCGAGGACGCCGCCGACCGCCGCGCCAACCGCCTCTTTCTGACTCCGGAGGCGGCGCCGGCGCTTAAACGCCTCGATGTCCTCAGCGAAGACGTGCTCGGCCGCGCGCTGAACGGTCTCGACGAAGCGGCGATCACTAACCTGCGGGCGGGTCTCGAGCAGATCCGCTCCAATCTCAAGCACGAACTGAAACTGAGCTGCGGAGGCTAAGCCAGTGTCGCAATCGTCAACGAGCCCCCGCGAACCGCGCGACCGGTCGAACGAGCCGACCCCGATCAGCCGCGGCCAGACCCCGGCGCGTCCCGTCGAGCCGGCGCCCACCCCCGCTCCTACCGCTCCCGCCGCGCCGCAGCGCGAGGAGACGCTCGCGGCCCCCTCGCCGCGCAATCGCTCGGGTTTGGGCCGCTTCGTGCTGCTTGTCGTCGTGCCGGCCGCGGCGGTGGTGCTGGGGACGATGTGGTGGCTTTCGGCGGGCCGCTACATCTCGACCGACAATGCTTACGTCGGCGCGGAAAAGTCGCTGATCACGCCGCAGGTCACCGGCCCGATCGTCGCCGTCCATGTGCGCGAAGGCCAGCGGGTCGAAGCCGGCGCGCCGCTGTTCGACCTCGACCCGGCGCCCTACCAGACCGCCCTGACTCTGGCGCAAGGGCGCCTGGCGGCGGCCAAGATCGAGTTCGCCAACTTGCAGGCGACTTACGCCAGCAACGAGAGCCAGATCGCGATGGGCCAAAAGTCGGTCGACCTGCGCCAGAACGATTACAACCGTAAATTCGATCTGGTGAACTCGCATGCCGGCACCCGCGTCGATCTCGATACATCGCAGGCGGCGTTGGTCCAGGCGCAGCAGATCCTCGAGTTCGTTCGCAGCCAGCAGGAATCGACCAAGATCAAGCTCGGCGGCGGGCCGACGGCGACGATCGACTCCTTCCCCGACTACATTCAAGCCAGGGCGGGACTCGACGACGCCGAGCGCAATCTGGCCCGCACCCACGTTGTCGCGCCGATCGCCGGCGTGGCGACCCAGGTCGACCAGATCGAGCTTGGCCGCGTCGCGCCGGCGGGTCAGGCCGTGTTCGCCATCGTCGAGGACCGCGGCCTGTGGGTCGACGCCAATCCCAAGGAGTCTGATCTCACTTACGTGCACGCCGGCGAGCCGGCGAGCGTGACGATCGACACCTTCCCTGGGCGCGAGTTCAAGGGTCGGGTTTGCTCGATCGCGCCCGGCACCGGTTCGCAATTCTCAATCCTGCCGGCGCAGAACGCGAGCGGCAACTGGGTCAAGGTGGTGCAGCG
>Ga0182014_10002041_pt1 | contig 26077 bp, 15 predicted proteins | sample 612S2DmetaG_FD_120489 | JGI IMG/M metagenome (GOLD analysis project Ga0182014, IMG submission 120489) | Permafrost microbial communities from Stordalen Mire, Sweden - 612S2D metaG | ecosystem: Environmental > Terrestrial > Soil > Wetlands > Permafrost | place: Sweden: Stordalen | collected... | reverse complement strand
TGGTCGGTGCCGTAGCCCAGGGCCGTGCACAGCCGCATGTACTCCTGGCCGATGTCGGTGTGGAACATCGTCGGGTCGTCGGAGTTGAGCATGACCCGCAGGCCGGCTCCGACCATGTCCTTGATGGGGTGGGCGGAGAGGTCGGGCCACCCATAGACGACGGCCGTCGACGTGGGGCAACAGGTGAAATAGATGCCCTCGTCGCGGCAGCGCGCCGTCACATCGGGCGACTCGAGCACGTGGTAACCGTGGTCGATCCGCTCGCAGCCGAGCTGGTCCAGGCAGGTGACGATGTTTTGCGCGGGGGCGTCTTCACAGGCGTGACTGGTGAGCCGCAGCCCGTTGCGGCCCGCCAGACGGTAGGCCTCGACGAACTTCTCGGGGGGATCGGGCGCCTCGGCCCCGTCCATGCCCAGGCCGATGAGCTCGGGGCGGCGGTGCTCGAGGACTTCCTCGACCATCTGGCGGGCCACGGCGGGGTCGTCTTGGCGGTAGACGTCGGCGATCAGCCGGCACCGTACCCCGAAATCAGCCTCGGCGTCGCTGATGCCGTCTATCAGGCCGTCGATGCAGGTGGCCATGGGGATGCCCCGGCGGGTATGCAGCGTCGGGTTGAAAAACATTTCCCGGTAACGCAAATTGCCCAGCTCGACCCCGTCCGCCAGCGATTCGTAGGCGGCGCGGGCGAAGTCCTCGCGCACGATGAGCGTGGACGAGACCATGGCGAATATCTTCAGGAACTCGTAGATCGTGTCGTACTCGTAGAGCTTGCCGACCTCCTCGGTGGGCAGCTCGACATTGTGGCGACGGGCCAGGTCGGCGAAGGTCGAAGCCCTGACGGTGCCCTCGAAGTGGCAGTGCAGCTCGACCTTGGGGACGCGGCGGAGGTATTCCTCGTAGGTCAGCACGACGACGGCCGACCGGCGCCAGACGTGCCGGGGCTAGACGTGCCGGGGCTAGACGTGACTGGGCTAGACGTGACTGGGCTAGACGTGACTGGCACCCTTGAACACCTCTTCGAGGATCTCGGTGGTGAAGTACTTGGGACTGCTCTTGATATTGACCAACGCCAGGGTCTTGACGTTGGCCTCGACGTCCTCCGGGCTCATCCACATGAGGCCGTGGGCGGCGGTGGTGGGCGTCTGGAAAAGCTTCTGGTAGGCGTAGAGCTCTTTTTGCTGAGTCGGGATGTCGAGGCCGTCGCCTTTGCCGTACACGTCGACGGTCAGGCGGGCGGCCATCGGGGGGTTGGCAAAAGCGGCCTCCCAACCTTGGATTTCCCCCTTCATGAGGGCGACCACCTGCGCCCGCTCCGTCGCGTTGGTGAGGCTGGAACTGCGGGCCAGGTAGGTACCGCTGTAGAGCTTGTAGCCGTAATCGTAAAGTAGCCAGGTCTTGGTGGCGATGCCCTTGGCGCCGAGCAGGAAGGGCTCGTTGGTTATGAAGGCGTACCAGCCGTCGACCTCGCCGTCGGCCAACGGTGTGGGGTCGAACTGGACCGGCACGATGGTGAGCTTGGACGTCGGGATGCCGACCAGGTTCAGGAAGGCCTTGAAGGAGAGCAGGTTCCCCGCCTGTACGCCGATCTTCTTGCCGATCATGCCCTGCGGGCCCTTGATCGGGCTTTTCGCCAAAGACATGATGGCTTGGGGGGCCTTTTGCATCTGGGCGCCGATGATGACGAGGTCGGCCCCGTTGTCGATGGCGGCCGAGGTAAGGTCGGGCCCGCTGATGCCCACCAGCGCCTTGCCCGAGACGACTATGGGCTCCACCGAGGTGTTGGGGCCACCGGTGAGCAGGCTCACGTCCAGGCCTGCTTTGGCGTACAACCCATTGGTCTTGGCTATGTAGCTCCCGGCGAACTCGATGTCGTCGATCCAGTCCAATTGCAAGGCGGCCGAGCCCAGCGACATGGCGGACGCCGATGCGCCCGAGGGCGCCAGGCCTTCCAGCACGCCGCTGCCGGCCACGGCCATCAGTGCCGCTCCGGCTCCGGTGCGGGCGGCGCGGCGCAGGAAGGTACGGCGGTCGATGTTCTCAGAAAAAGGCATGGGATCTCCTTTTAGTTGGTCAAGGGAAGGGCTTTAGCGGTCACGGCGCTCATGGGGCCGGGGGTCATCGAGCCGCGTTCTTGACGAAGTCCTTTTCGCCGAACGAAGCCGTTGGCGCGGTAGTAAGCCTCCAAGCCGTCCAGCTCTTGCGCACCGAAGGCCCACGGGCTGGGCGACAGGGCCTGAACGACGGGAGGCGTCACCGCCGCATGTTTAGCCAGGCTGTGTTGCAGGACTGTTACGGGGAGCTTTCGCCGCCGGCAAGTTAACGGTCAGGTAACACAAGCCGATGGGTTTGCCGGCCGGCGCTGCTCGGTGGGAGCTCCGCAAGGCGTCGGACCGAGTGCCGCTTATGTGCTCGCCGTTATCGGCCGACCGGGACGCGCCCCAGCCACCAGTTCGCCGTCCCGGATGACGGGCTCACCGTCGACCAACAAATAACGCACGCCGGACGAAGGGCGGGTGCTGTCGGCGTAGGTGGCCTGGTCCGTTATCCGTTCGGCGTCGAAGACCACCACGTCGGCACTAGAGCCCGGTTGCACCCGACCTCTGGTGCGCATTGCCGGGCAGGAGCCTTCGAGGACGCGGGCGGGGAGCAGCGTGCACCGGCGGACAGCTTCGGCCAGCGGCGCGCCCTCCTCACGCCAGAGGCGCAGCGCCCTCGAGAAACACCCGGCCGAGCGCGGGTGTGTCACCGCCCCCCGAGCCAGGGGCCAGGCGAGGGGATCGAAATGGTCGGCCACGACCACGAGCGGAAGGGCGTCGCTCGCCACGATGGCATCGGCGAAGTTGAGCGAGCGCCGCAGCTCGGCCATTTTGGCCGGGTCGTCCTCGTCCAGGAAGTTGACGACCACAAGGCCATTGGGATCCTGGGCTCGCAGCTGGCGCAGTCGGGCTTCGTCGGCCACCCGCTCCCCGCTCGGGAGATAGGTGATCGACGACGGCGCCAGTTCGCGGTGCGCCAAGGCCTCGGGGCTGAGGAACGGTGCCCCTATCGCCGTCGCCGAGGCCCCGTAAGGATAGGCCTCCGTCGTTACCCGGCCGCCCTCGGCCCGGCAGCGCTCGAAGAGGTCGAGCACACGGTCGATCTCGCGGGGCCACGTGCTGTTGACATGGCAGACGTGCATGTGAGCACCGGTTGTCGCCGCGGCCCGCACGAGCTCTTCGGCGCCGCCGACCTTCGAGCGCGTCGAAAGCTCGACCAGATCTCGGCAATGCGTGAACGTCGGCACTCCCGCACTGGCGGCCAAGCCGGCGACGGCCAGGTATTCCTCGGGGCTCACGTCGGGCGCGTAACCGAGCAACACCCCAATCCCGACGGCACCCTGGGCGAGGTCGTCCGAGAGATGCCCGACAAGGCGGGCGCGCTCCTCTGCGGTCAGGGGGCCCCTCCATGCCGTCTCGCCCAGGACCGAGAGGCAGCTGTCGATCCCGCCGTCGCCGACGACGCCGGTGGCCACCCGCCGGCGCACGGCCGCCCACGACGTAGAAAACCCGTAGTTGATGGGCGAGCCCATGGCGGCGTCCCAGGCGTAGGCCTCATGGATCGGGGCCCTGCCTGCCTCCAGCTCGAGCGCGGTCGTGACACCGTCAAAAGCCTGGAGACGCCGCCCGGCCAACGTCTGGGCGTGACTATGGAGGTCAATGAACCCGGGGGCGACCACCAGGCCGGAGACGTCGATGACCGCCTTGCCGTCGACGTGCTCCTCCGACACGGCGCTCACCCGCCCGCCGTCGATGGCCACGTCCCGGGTGCCGTCGAGCATCGACTCGGGGTCGATCACGCGCCCTCCTCGCAGCACGAGGTCGTAAGGGGTCATGCCCAGATCGTTACAGGTCCGAGAGCGTCGATCACGATGACCCAGACCGACGTGCCTCTCACGCCCCATAGGGGCCGGCCGGCCTGTGCCCGGTCAAAGGCGGATGCCCGGACGACCGGAGGGCACCCAGGGCTTAGGCACCCGAGGTTCGGGTGCCCGTCCGGGCACCCAGAGGTGGCGGGCGAGTACCTCGGGCGCCATCGCCGCGCCGTAGAGCCATCCCTGCCCCGTGTTACAGCCGAGCCCAAGCAGCAGATCGGCCACACCAGTGTCCTCTACGCCCTCGGCGATCGTCTCCATGCCGAGAGCCTGACCGAGCTGGACGATGGCCCGGACGATAAGGGCGTCCCTGTCCTGGCGGGCCATGTTGGTCACAAAACTCCGGTCGATCTTGATGCGGTCCACGGGTAGATCGCGTAGCTGCGCCATCGACGAATAGCCCGTCCCGAAGTCGTCTATCGAGATGGACAGCCCGCTGGAACGCAGCCGGGCCAGGACGGACTGAGCCGTAGCGCGGTCAAGGCCGATGGTGTTCTCGGTCACCTCGAGCTCGACGGCGCCCGGGTCGACGCCGGTCTCGCGCACCAAGCGGGCTACGACCTCGGGGAAACGCACGTCGCGCATATTGCGGGCCGAGATGTTGACCGCCACCCGCAGGTCCTGGCCGGCGCGCCGCCACGACTCGCACTGGGTCAGCGCCTCCCGCAGTACCCATTCGGTGATGGCGCCGATGAGCTCGGTCTGTTCGGCCAGCGATATGAACTCGAGGGGGGTCAGGACGCCGGCCACCGGGTGGCGCCACCTGACCAGGGCCTCGACCCCGACGGTCTGCCCGCTCAGAAGGCTTATCTGGGGCTGGTACTCGAGGAAGAACTGGTTCGTCAGGAGCGCCCCGGGGATGTCGGCCAGCAAACCGATGCGGTCGATAGGGCGGGTACCTGATCTCGGGTCGCAGACGATAACGCTCCAGTGGCCTTTCTTGGCCGAGTACATGTTCTCGTCCGCCCGCCGCAACAACGTCTCGGCGTCCTGGGCATGGTCGGGCAGTACCGCCACTCCCAGACTTGCCTCCACCGCCACCGGGAAACCTTCGACCATGCACGGCAACCCAAAAGTGGCCCGCACCCGCTCGGCCACCTCGGTTGCCGTGGCCACCGAACCGAGGTCAGTAAGCACGAGGGCAAACTCGTCGCCGCCGATGCGGGCCAGCAGGTCCGGCGCCCGGCGGACATTGTTCATCCTCGCCGCCACGCTGCGGAGCACGCCGTCGCCCACCTCGTGGCCCAGCCGGTCGTTGATGTTTTTGAAGCCGTCAAGGTCGATGAGCACGACGCCGACGCGCGCCCCGCTACGTCGGGCCGTTAGGACAGCGCGGGCGAGGTGCTCGTCGAAGAGGCGCCGGTTGGGTAGCTGCGTCAGCGAGTCATGAGTTGCCTCGTGCCGGCGGACCAGGGCGGTCTCGGCTGTCCGGTAAACCGTCCAGGTGATGACGAGCAGGAGCGGGACGAGCAGGATGCTGCGCTCGGCCACCACCACGAAAATGGGGGACAGCGCCAACAGGACGCCGTCGGTGGGGAGGTTGACCGCGCCCACGGAACGCAGGGCCTCGCTGACCGGCCGCCCCTGGTGCAGGGCCATGGCTGAGCACAGGAGCGCGGTGTTGACCGCGAACACGGCCGCTCCGGCGGCCAGGAGAGCTGGGAACCAGGTCAGGGACGGGGCGGTGCCGCCGGCACCCAGGGCATTGTCCTGGCCGGCGGCGACCAGGATGGCCGCGCCGAGGCTCAGGCAGAGGCTGACCTGGGCGGTGTTGAAGAGGACCTTGACGGCTGGCTTGCGGGCGACGACGTCGCCGATGACGACGGTGCCAGCGCCGATCACTATCGCGGCGACCGGCGGTGCCACCAGCAAAATGGCCACCATGAACGTCCAGCTGGCGGTGGCCCGCCCACCTTCTTCGCGCCTCAGCCGGCGCAGGGGCCAGAGATCGGTGACCAGGCAGCAGGCGGCGAACATGGCCAGGACCTGGGGGCGGGGGCCGGAGAGCTGGTGGCCCCGGGAGGCCCACAGGTCGAACACGACGCCCACGAGGGCGCCTACGGCTACGAAGAGGACGAAAAGATTGACCGACAGCCGTAGCTTTTTTGTCATGCTCCTGAGTTCCGAGCAAGCTGGGTCGGCGTTGGAGCCGCCGCCCGGCCTGAGTTCAGCCGAGGCGGCCCCGATGGTGCAATTTCTCTCCTCTTGAGAGCCTGCTTGTCACCCAAACGTTCTCGGCCGGAGGTCCAGCCTCCTTGAAGGTTTGCACTTATCGGAAAAGAGCATGTCGCCCACCCGATGAGCCAGGGCGGCTCAGAGGTGCTCGCCCCATCCGAAGGGCGATGCCAGGGACTCGAGCGCCGGCGCCGGGAACATCAACCGCTCCACCAGGGAAAGGATTATGTGGCCGACGACGAGGTGAAGCTCCTGGACGTGGGCCGTGTCGGTGCTCGGCATGGCCAGGACGTAGTTAGCCGACTTCAGGTCCCGGGGGAACTTGCCGGTCATGGCCACGGTGGTGATCCCTCTTCCCTCCGCTTCGTTCAGGGCGGACACGACGTTTTTGGACGTGCCTGAGGCGGAGAGGCAGACCAGCACATCGCCCTTGTGGCCGAGCCCAGCGACCTGGCGAGCGAAGATGGAGCTGTAGGCGTAGTCATTGGCAATGGCCGTAAGCGCCGAGCTGTCGACGGTGAGAGCCAGGCTGGCAGCCGGTGGGCGGTCATAGTTTTGCCGGGACGCGAGTTCAGCGGCAAGGTGTTGAGCCTCGGCGGCTGAGCCGCCGTTGCCGCAGAACATGACTTTGCCTCCCGCTTTCAGGCTGCGCACCATTGCCGCCACCACGCGGGTGACCGTGGCGTAATCCTGCTCGCCGAAGGCGTCCAGGCTTTTCCTGACGTTGTCGACCTCTTCCTGCACGAAAAGCTCTTCCCGCTCCCGTAGCCCTTTATCAGTCATAATTGCCTCCGTTATCCCTATCTTCTATTCTACCGTCACGCCCGGCGCCCCAAGGAAAAACTTTCCGCACGGGCACCTGCGTTGTTCGGTAAGGCTCATGTCAATTGTGCGGGTAATTTGCACCGCCGCGATGGGTGCTCCTATATGCATTATTGTGGGCCCCTAAAAAGCGGCGGCGCCCGCGAGCGCGTAGCTTCCCGCCGGCCGGGCCTGGTGGCCTGAGGTGCCGCCCAGGGCCATCGGGCCCCTGCTCAGGGATGGTCCACGGTCGCCTGGGCGCGCCGTTAGGATTGGCCCGCAAAACCGGGAAGGACAAAGCGGATGAGCAGTCGGGCGCACACGGGCCAAGGAGCGGGTGGGCACCGTCCGCACCCCTGGGCCGCTGCCTGTGGCGCGGTCATTTTGGCTTGGGGGGCCCTCGGTCCCTCACCGTCCGCCCTGGCCGCCGCCACTGCGAGCCTGCCCGCCTGGTACGTTGCCACCCAGCCGTCCGGCGTGTTCTCCTTGGCCCCCGCCGTCGCCTGCGTGAGCGGGGGCTCTGACTGCGTCGCCATAGGCGCGGGCACAGCCTGCGCCAAAATGGTCGGGACCATCTGTGTGGCCCAACGCAGTTTCAATGTGGCCGAGTACTCCAGGGACAAAGGCCTCTCCTGGCAGGTCGCCCGCGTCCCGGTCGCCGCCGACGGACAGTTCATCGGCTTGGCGGCCGTTTCGTGCGCCCCTACCGGCCGGTCCCGCACGGACTGCGCAGCGTGGGCGATGCTCACGCCCGGGATCGGGGCCAGTCCCTCTGAGCAAGTCGCCTACTTCTCCGACAACGGGGGGGCCAGCTGGTCGGTGGCCAGTCCCCCCGCCCCCGTGGGCCAAGCCTCATGGCAGGCCCCAGTGGTGTCCTGCTACGAAGTGGACCTGGGGGTGGACTGCGTCGGCGCACCGGACAGCGTGGGCACGCTGTACAGCACCAACGGGGGGGCCAGCTGGTCGGCGTCCTCGTCCGTCCCAAGCCGGAGCTTCGGGCCCCTGGCCGCTCAGGACCTGTCCTGCGTAGTCAGCCGGGGCCATATGGACTGCGTCGGCGTCGGCTATGTGTTCGACGCCGCGACCAGCACACCGGCCGACACGGCCTGGTACTCCACGGACGGCGGCGCCAAGTGGGCGCCGGGCGTCCTGCCCCAAAGGGTGGGCGAGCTCAACACGGTGTCGTGCTTTGCCTCCCGGGGCCAGGTAAGTTGCGCCGCCCTCGGCACCGAGACGACCGGTAGCATCACCGCCAACGTGGCCGTGTACTCGCAGGACGCCGGCAAGTCCTGGTCCAACAGCGTCTTCCCCGCCCACGTGGCCCTGCCGAGCCCGTGGGGGAGCGTGTCGTGTGCCGCCGCCGGGGCCCGGACCGAATGTGCCGCCTCGGGTAGCACGCTGCTGTTCTCCGCCGACGGGGGCGCCTACTGGGTGACCACCAGCGACCCCAACGGCGCGTGGGGCGACTTGGACTGCCTGGCGTCGGTGCCCGGCCCGAGCTGTTACGTCGTGGGCGCCCGAGCCGCCTACTCGGGCGACGGCGGCGCCACCTGGTCGGCGAGCAAGGCGGCCAGGGGCTTCGACGTGCAGGACTCGAGCCTGCGCGACAACATCGCCTGCGTGTCGGCCGGTGACTGTACCGTCGCCGGGACGACGGAGCTGTTCAGCAACAACCCTCAGGCCTGAGCGGTACTACCGGGAGGAGCAACAGGCAGTGGACCTGGCCGTAGACGGCGGGCAGGTCCGGGGCCTTTTCTAAGCCCCAGCAACCTCTCGGACGACGCGTCGGTCCCTTCGGACAATGCCCGGCCTCAACCCGGGCGGTCCGGGCGACGATCTAGAGTTAATGGGACAGGCCGTTCTTCTGATGCCGGGTGGCGGCCTCAGAGAAGACCGTCGGGCTGGGGGGCGCTTGTTTTGACCACGACGATCTGCGTCCTGTCCGGTCTGGTAGCGGGGGGGTACTCGGGCGCGATTATCCGGGCCGTGGCCCGAGCGGTCTCGCCGGCCGGTGGCCGGGCCCTGGCCATGCAAACTGTGGCCACGGGCATCGATTACCACGAGGAGATCGTCCTGGACGACCTGGCGCACGTCGGCTGGCGTGGCATTTCCGGCTTTATAACGATTGCCAACGCCGTCCCCCGCGACTACCTCGAGGCCATTCGCGACGCGGGCAAGCCCGTCGTGTCCATCGGCAACGAGGAGCCGGGCTTCGCCTGTCCCGCGGTACTGGTGGACAATGCCGGGGGTACCAGGGGCGCCGTCGAGCACCTGTTGGCGCACGGCCACCGCCGCATCGCCTTCATCGGCTACCTGGGCGAGTTCGACATCCGCGAACGCTACGAGGCCTACCGTTCGACCCTGCTGGACCACGGCCTGCAGCCCGACCCCGAGCTGTTGTTCCTGGCCCCCAACAATCTCGAGAACGGGGGCATGGTGGCGGCCCAGGCCTTGCTGGCGGCGGGCTTGCACTCCACCGCGGTGTTCGCCGCCACCGACCTCAATGCCGTGGGGACCATGAAGGTCCTGCAGGCCGCGGGCTTGGAGCTGCCGGCGGACCAGGCTATTGCCGGTTTTGACGACGACCCGCGCGCCGAGCTGGTATCGCCGGCCCTGTCGACGGTCACTCACGACGTGAGCCAGCTGGGCCGTCTGGCTGCGGACCTGTTGTTGCGCCAATTGGCCGGCGTCAGCGTGCGGCCGGGCCGCCACGTGGTGCCGACGACCTACCTGGCCCGTGAAAGCTGCGGCTGTTCTGGGGCCGAGAGCAGCTTGACCCTGGCCAAGTCCTTGTTGGCGACGCGCAATGACTCGTACTACGAGCTGCGCAAGATGGTGAGGGACGACTACAGCATCACCATCGACCTCTTCTACCAGGACCGGGACCCCCGTCAGTTGGACTGGTTGCAGAAAACCGGGGCCCGGGCCGGCGCCCTGGGCCTGTGGCAGGACAAGGGTGCCGATGGTGCCAGGCCGGTCGATCCCGGACCGGTCGAGCCGGGGCTGGGGGGCACCCTCGACATCGCCGGTACGTTCGCCGCCTCGGGCAACGGGCTACAGCTCAGTTCTTACAGCATGGACGTGGAGTCGTTCCCCCCCGAGGAGCTGTTCGCGGTGGGGGAGGGCCAGGACGTCGTCTACCTGTTCCCGCTGAAGAGCGCAAAAGCGGACTGGGGGTTCCTCGCCATTGCCCAGCCGATGGTCGCCTCTTTGGAACAAGAGGCGTACTTCACATGGTCCGCCCTGTTCAGTCAAGCCCTGTACCAGAGAGAACTGGTGCGCTCGCTCAGCCAGAGAAGCGACGAGCTCGCCATTTCTTACCAGCGGGAAAGGGAAATGGCAGCCGCCGTGCGAGCCAGCGAACGGCGCTATGCCCTGGCGGCGCGCGCCGCCAATGACGGCCTGTGGGACTGGGACCTGACCACCGGGACGGCTTATCTCTCCCCCCGCCTCCAGGAAATGCTGGGCGTCGACCAAGCCGACATCGACAGCGGTCCCGACCAATGGCTGAAGCACGTTCACCCCGATGACCGCGCCGGCCTGTTGGCCGCAATTTCCGGCCTCGAGACGGGCGAAACCACGTTCGTGACCTACGAGCTGCGGACGCAGGTGGGCGACGGGCCGCTGCTGTGGGCTATTTGCCGCATCCTCGCCGTCCCCGGCAACGGGGCGCCGGCCACACGCATCGTCGGGTCCATGACCGACGTGACGGAACGACGGTCACTGGAGGAGCAGCTGCGCCGCCAGGCCCTTTACGACCACCTGACCGGGCTGCCCAATCGGCAGCTGTTCCTTGACCGGCTGTCCCAGGCCATGCTGGCATCCAAGCGGCAGCCCGAGCACGCCTACACCGTCCTGTGGATGGACCTTGACAATTTCAAGCGCGTCAACGACACCAAGGGCCATCTTTTCGGCGACCAACTGCTCATCGAGGTGGCCGACCGTATCCGTGCGCACGTGCGTGAATCGGACACGGCGGCCCGCTACGGCGGAGACGAGTTCCTGGTCCTTTTGCAGGACGCCAGGCACACCGCCACGGTCGAAGGCGTCGTCCACCGGTTGTCGGAGCACCTGCGCCAGCCCTACGTCCTGCGGGGCGAGACCTTCTCGCTCGCCGTCAGTATCGGGGTGGCGGTGGGCGGTGCGTACTACGCATCGACCGACGACATCCTGCGTGACGCGGACAGGGCCATGTACATGGCCAAATCCTCGGGAACTGGGATCTGCACGGCGCTAGGAGCGCCCTTTCACCACCGGCACGAGGCAGCCGTAGCAACGCCCGACGGTATATGAGTAGGGCAGGGCGGCCACCTCGTCCGAGTCGATCAGTACCCCCTTGGTGCCTACGAAGCTTTCGAGGGTGAAATCGTCGATGTAGAGGGTCCCGGAGACCACTGTGCCGACTGGGGCCGTGGGCGTGATGGTGATCCCGATCTCCGTGCTCTGCCCCGGCGCCAGGTAGTAGAAACGGGAAAACTTCAAGCCCACCTCCCACAGGTCGTTGACGCCGGCGCTCACCGTGGTGTCGAAAGCCTGGGTCACCGCTGTCACCTTCGCCGCCACCGTCTCTCGGGGAGCGCCCCCGGGCGGGTAGGGCCCTACCTCCGCAGCACTGAGCGCCCACAGTCCGGGGGTGAGCTCGGGCTCGCTCAGCTGGAGGCTCTCCGACGTCGGCGTGCCCGAGGTGGTGAGACCTGTGGCGGGGACGGCGGGCGATACCTCAGGGTCGCCGTTGAGGGGGGACAAGGCAAACGACACCCGCCCGGTGCCGGTCAGGCGCGAGACGCTGGCGTTCAGCCTGCTCGTGCCCGAAGGGACCAGGTAGATCGGGGTCCCGAGCGGGAAGGCCTGCCCGACCCGGGCCGGTAGGTGTAGCTGGCCGGCGCTAGTGCCGGTGTTGAGGTTCTTTAGGACGAGCGTCGTGGTCTGGTCCAGCCGGGGGTCGACGAAGTAGGCCTCGGGGGCGACCCCGCTGTTGGCCAGGGCGACGGCCAAAGAGGCTGGCTGGCCCCTGAGCAGCAGGGTCGAAGGGGAGTCCGGCAGCTGGCTGAAAGCCTGGGCCTGGTTGAAGCGGATGGCGCCGGAGAAGTCCTCCGTCAGCTCCTTGCCCGTAACGGGGTTCTCCCAGTCCAGGACCAGTTCCCACTCCCCGGCTGGGGGGCCGACGGCGAACGTCTGAAGATAGCGGGTCGAGCCGGGCTTGAGGTCGGAGGTTGACTTGGGCACCTCGGTGTAGTTGCTGGAGTAACCCACCGTCTGGCCGTCCGGGCCTATCAGGTAGCACACCAGGACCTCGTCCGGGTCGGTGCGCAACGCCACACTGGCGGCGAGGTCCGTCTTGCTGGCGGGGACGTCGAAAAAATAGGTGTTCGTCTGGGCGTCCGACCCGTCCCGGCCATTGCCGCCTGTGAGCACGCCCTGGAAGGTCCCGCCCCCTGCCCCTATCGCCACCATCGTCCTGATGGTGACCGGGACGGTGGTCTGCCCGGCCGAGGAGGACACGACCACCGACTCGTCCGTGTCGCCGGCCGGTTGGGGGTTGGTGACAGTGATCGTGGCCGTGGCCGTGCGGCCCGCGCCGATCGACAACGACGACGGGCTGATGGGCGAGGCCGGGTCGTACCGCCACGTGCTGGCGTCCCATTGCACCGTGCCCTTGGTGCCTTTTCCTCCTTTGGTCGCACCGTTCTGCTCGGTGAAGAACAACGCTGTCCAGCGTCCTGCCGGTGGGTCGGCCACCTCGACTTCGGCGTAGTCGGCCAAGCCTTGAGGGTCGGAGTAGGCGGCATAACTGCCGTCCGGCTCGAACAGGGCGAAGTGGAGCAGGGACGTCTGGCTCGTGTTCGGGTAATCGGCGGAGAAAATGAGCCGTGAGCCGCTCACCGCCGGGACCGTGAAGCTCTCGGTCTGGTAGACCTCGGTGACGCCGCTCCAAATCGGGAACGTACCCGTGTTGTCCGTGGGCTTGGCCGGGTCGATGGTGAACTCTCGAGGCCCGGTGTCATAGATCTTCTGGGTCAGTGCCCGGGTCGACAGGTGCACGGTCGTGGTCGCCGGCCCGGTATTGGTGAGGGTAAGCCGCTCGCGGGTGACGGCGCCTGCTTTCCCCACGACGTTTACCTGGCTGGGCCCTACCAGAAGATCGCCGGAGGGCGGGGGGGCCACCATCACCGCCGCGGGCTCGGTGGTAGCGGCCGCCCGCCGGGCACCTCCGCTGCTCGCCGCGGTGGTCGTCGTGGTGCTCGTGCTCGTTGTCGAGGCCGGCGTCGTGGTGGTCGTGGACGTCGCGCCGGTGGTGGACGTCGTACTGGTCGTGCTCGAGCTCGTGGTCGTGCTCGTCGTCGTAGTCGGAGCTGTGGTCGTCGTCGTAGTTGTCGTAGTCGGAGCTGTGGTCGTCGTCGTCGGTATTGGTGTGACCGGGACGCGGGAGGGCAGCGACCGGGCGAGCGCTACCGCGCCGGCGACATTGAGCAGTCCAGCCCCCTGTTCGGCGGCCGGAGCACCGATGTCGGTGGCCGTACTGCACAAAATCTCCTTGACCAGGGCCGGGGACGGGTCGGTTCCGTGGTGGGCCTGGGAGTACGCCTCTATAACGTCGGCGGCGGCCGCCGCCGTCAGTGGCGAGGCCTCGCTGGTACCGCCGAAGCTCTCCACGCCGATGTCCTTGCCGCGGAGGCTGTCGGCGCAGTCGGTGTACTGGGTGGCGTCCGTGGAGCACAGGGCCCAGTTGGCGTCGCCCGGGGCGACGAGGTCGATGGTGCTGCCGGACTGGGTGTAGCCGCCCGACGACAGCGACGAGAGGTTGTTGTCGTCCCACGTGCCGTTGCCCACGGCGGGGTTGTAGAAGCCGCCTTCATCGGACTGGGCGTAACTTTGGAACGTCGTCGTGGCGCCCACACTGATGACGCCGGGGTCTGAGGCCGGCGACTCGATCGTGCTGGTCGGCCCGGCGTCCCCCGCGGAGACCACCACGGTGACGCCGGCGGCAACGGCGGCATCGTCCGCTGTGCGCAGCACGTCCAGGTCCGTGTCGGGGAAATCCTCGCTCCCGAAGGACTCGTTGATGACCTTGGCCCCGTGCTGGACGGCGTACTGGAGAGCCTGGACGAAGCCCGACGTCGATTCGTTGGCCGAACCCAGGCCGAGGACCTTGAGCGCCAGCAGGGACGCACCCGGGGCGGCGCCGACGACCCTGGTCCAGCACCCGCCCTTGGGCAGGACGGACGCCATGTCGGGGTTGACGTACTCCGAGAGGTCGTACTCGAGGTTGCCCTGGGCGGCGATGGAGCTGGCGTCGCCGAAAGCCTCACCGCCGGCGGTCTTGGCCCGGGTGCCGTCGCCGGAAAAGTCCTGGTAGTGGACGATCACCGGTGAACCCTGCGGTCCGTAGGCCCGGTTGCGGCGAAAGTCGGCGTTGTTAGGGTCGACCCCGTCGGCCAGGAAGGCCACGGTCACCCCAGCCCCGTCGGCTCCAGTCGTCTCCGCCGGTGTGGCGTGGATGACCTGGAGGGCTTCGGGGCCCAGTTCGGGGTCGGAGCGGGTGCCACAGAGCTCGCTGGGGGGGGCAACCCCGTGTGCTCGCAGCACCGGCGGGGTCGTCGCCGCCGGTGCGGGGGTTGCCGCCGCAGGAGCTGGGGAGCCCGGGCCCGGCGCCGTTGTGCCCGAGGACGGCCCGTTCGGGGCGGTGGCGCTGAGCGGGGTGTCGGGGATGACCTCGGAGATGGCAGGCGACAGGCGCAGGGCATGGGCGAGCGCGGGGCTGACGGAGGCCGTTATGGAGTCCACCAGGCTGGTCGTCGCCAGCACTTTGGCCCCGCCCGCCTTCAGCGCCCCCAATACCCGCGCCTGGGCCGGGCAAGCGGCACCGGGCGACGTCCTCGTGTCGGGGGGGCAGGTGTGCCTGAGCACCAGCATGACCTTCTGAGAGGGCTGGTCGGTGCCGGCCTGCCCCGTCGCAGCCGGGGTGGCCGCTATGACGCTCGACAAGGGTTGGGCGACGAAGCACGCTGTAAGGCTCAGTGCGGCACCCGCCAACAGACGCGCCCTGCGGTGCCTAGACCGAGTTATGACTCCCCACCTGCCCGTCCTAATGGTCGCCCAGTAGCTGGCCGACCGTTCCACCGGGGCCCACCCGCTGGCTTGACAACAAAGTCCGGCCCAAACCTACCAGCCCCGCCCTTTCAACCGGCTCGCGGGCGCGCCGGGCCGGTAAGCGCACCAAGTCTCAGAGATGGAACGGGCCGACGAGCGAGGGTGCGGACGAGGCCCTCCCCGGGACAGCCACACCGGTCAGTTGGCAGATGGAACGCAGCACCGAGTAGTCGTCGAACGCCAGCGCTGAGCGCGTGCCCGCCGGTGTGAAGGCGGACATCACGATGAGCGCCACGTGCGAAGCGACGTTGCCCCCGCCCGCTCCCTCGTCCCAGGCGATGAGCACGGCCAGACGGCCCGAGCGGTAGGCGGGGCTGGCCAGGATCTGGGGCGCCCAACCGGCGAGCCAGTGGTCGGCCTGCGCCACCGTGCCATCGTGCATGTCGTCTTGGAGGTCAGGGGTGACGGTGGTGAGGCCCACCGAGGGCCCCGAGGCAAGGGCGTGGTGGAAGGGGCCGCTGGTCGTGGTACCCAAGGGCTGGTCCCAGGCGGCACATTGGTCCCTGATGCCGGTGTAGTACGCGGCGGGGTTGTGCTTCGCCGCGTACTCGCCGTAGCTGACCAGGCCGCAGTCTTGGCCCATGGCCTCCACGTAGGCCCGCCACTCGCGGCCGTGGGCGTCGAGCTCGGAAAAGACCGAGGGGACAGAGGTCGTGCAGCTCCCGGCCGGGTCGCAATCGTCGGTCCAGGGCGACGACGTAAAAGGTCGCCCGGAGGTCATCTCCATGTAGTTGGGCAAAGACGGGTGGGTCAGCGCCTCATACCCGGTGGCCAGCCCGCACTTGGTGGCCAAGGCGTTGATCTCCGGGGCCTCGGAGTTGCTGATAATCGAGCTGTAACTGTGGTTTTCCTCCCAGATCAGCATGACCTGGTCCACCGCCGGCTTGCCCGACAAGGTGCCGCACGGCCTCGCCAGGTCGGCTACGGCCGCCCGCGCCTCACCCCCGGCCGTGGTCGCGGGGACCTCTGTCCCCCCGGCGGCCGTAGTGAACGCCCCGCCCAGCAAGACCAGTGCACCGAGCAGTACGCCCCGGTGCACTGGCCGTCAGCTAACGAGCCCCGATTTGGGCTGCTGCTTTTCCTTCTTGGCTTGGCGCTTCTCTTTGATGGTCTTGCCGGACTTCTTGGAAGCGGTCTTGCGGGGAGACTTGTCGGCCATGTCAGCCCCCTTTCTTGCGGGCAGGCTACCTCTGTTCAGGCCCGGTCCGACGCGCTTCCCGCGCCTACTCACCCCGGCGGGCGGCGGCGATGAGGGCCAGCAGCTCGTCGCCGTACGACTCGAGCTTGCCCGGGCCGATACCGCTGACCTTGGCCAGGGCCGCCATCGTCGAGGGCGCCTCGCTGGCCAGCGCCTCCAACGTCCGGTCGTGCAAGTAGATGTAAGGGGGTTTGTGCTCGGCCGAGGCTCGCCGGGAGCGCCATGCCCGCAGCGCCTGACGGGCACGGTCCACGACTTCGGGCGGTACGGGCTCGCCTTTGGGGGCGCGCCCGGACCTGGAGGTACCGCCGCCGACCGGGACCACATGGCGGCGGGCCGGTAGGGAGGAAAGAGCCTCGGCCCCGGCCGGTGCGGTCCGAGGCAGGGCCGGTGCGGTCCGGGAAGGGACCGCCCGGACGGGCCGGCGGGATTGCGTCCACTCTTCGCTCAGCTCGGCCAGGAAAGGCGACGGCACCTCTCCGCCGACCACGTACACCGACATCGAGCCGCGGGTCAGCCCCACATGGAACACCCTGCGCTCTTCCTCGATGTCGACCGCCAAGCGATGGGGGAGCAGGCCGGCCGAAACCTCGTGGAGCACCACGTGCGGCCACTCCCGGCCCTTCACCCGGTGGACCGTCGACAGCACGACCCCGTCGACGGTGCCGGGGTGGCGCAACGACCGGCTGAGCCAGTCCTCGAAACCCTCCGGCTCCGGGTGGAGGGCGGCCAAGGCCACCAGGGCGTCCAGGTCGTCGGTCTGGGCCGAGCGGTCGAGGCGCCGGCGCGACCCCTCCAGCAGTTCCATCGCCCGGTCGAGGCCGATGTCGTCGCGCACCGCTCGCAGGACAGCGGCGGTCGTGCCCGCCGCCGCTCGGCGGTGGAGCATTTTCAGGTCTGAGACGAAGCCGGTGATCTTGTCGGCATCCCGGGCGTTGAGCCGCCCCGCCAGCCGTTCGAGCCGGCCCACCCCCGACTGCTCGCCCATCCACTCGACCACTTTGGGCGACAGGGCCCGCGACGGCCGGCGGGCGGCCAGGGCTACGTCCGTACCGGCCAGGTGCTCGGGCGAGGAGACCGCCAGGCGGAGCCAGGCCAGCGCGGCCTGCACCGCCCCCCGCGACAGGTACGACGCGTCGACGGCGGCCTGTACGGGGACGCGGCGGTGCACCAGGCCCACCTGGACCGGGGCCAGCGAGGCGTTGACCCGGGTCAGGACGGCCACATCCGCGGGAGCGGTGCCGTCGGCCACCAGACGCGCGACCCGGTCTACGGTGGCGGTCAGAGGGCTCTCGCTCGTCATCACCTCGAGCTCACCCTCGGCCCGAGCGCGGCCGGGGGTGGCCACGATGCGCTTCTGCACCCGGCGCTGGTTGTGGGTGAGCAAGGTCCGGGCCGCCTCGACGACGCTTACCGGGCAGCGGTAATTGACATGGAGCGGGTGTTCGCCCGCGGTCGGGAAAAAACGGCGGAAGTCGATGAGCCACTCGGGCGAGGCGCCGGAATAGCCGTAGATGGTCTGGTCGTCGTCGCCCACCCCGAACACGGCACCCTCGGGCCCCGCCAGCAGCCGTACCAGCAGCAGATGGGCGGGAGTGAGGTCCTGGAACTCGTCTACCAGCATGGCCCGGCACGAATGACGTGCTGCCTTGCGGGCGGCCGGGTCGGTGAGCAGGACCTCGATGGCGCGGTAGACCTGCTCGTCGAAATCGACCAGGCGGCGGTCCGCCAGGAGGCGACGGTAGCGGTCGAACACCTCCGGGAGGCCGTCCACGTCGCCGCCGAACTCGGCTTCCACCTCGGCCGGGGCCTGAAGCCCGAGCCGCACGGCGGAGAGGGCTTCGATCCAGGCCACTGCAGGGTCGGTGTTGGCCCGGCGGGGCAGGTCGACCAGGCCGTCCAGGATGCGGCGCACCTCGCCCTCGTCGATGGTGGTCACCGGGACAGACCTGGACACGATGGACAGGCCCAGGGAGTTCAGGGTGCGGACCTGGAGGTCCGGCAGGTCGGGAGTACGCTCTCGCATCTCGTCCGCGGCCCGTTTGTTGTATGCCACCAGGGTCACGGCCCGGCCCGGCAGGCGCCATTTGCGCAGCAGGTGGCGGGCGCGTTCGGTGAGCACCCGGGTCTTGCCCGAGCCGGCCGGGGCAATGATGCGGGCCGCCCCGCCGGGATGGACCACGGCCTCGAGCTGGTCGGGGGCCAGGGCCGCGCCCGTGACATTGGGCCCGAACGGGACCAGCGATCCCGCCAGGAGCGCCAGCCGGGGGACCACGGCCGCCTGGCCGATCGGGCCTTGCCACTCGAGCGGCCCCCCGTCGCAGAACGCCGGCGTCCCGTCCGCCAGCACCACGTCGGCCGGCCCTCCGGCACGCGCTCCCAGCCGCATGGCAGAGCCGGCCAAGTACCACCTCGCGTCGGCGCTGCGGGCGTCCACGGAATTGGCGAAGGTCGCGTGCGCCCGGCGTTCGCCGGGAAAGCTGAACGAGGGGGCCAGCGACCAAACCGGGGACTTTTCGACCTCGCCGCCCGCTGCCTTTCCGCCCGACGCCTCGCCGTCCACCGCCACTTCGCCGTCGCCTGGGGCGTCGCCGACCTCGATGACGAGTGGCGTGCGGTCGCGCCATGCTTGCTCGAGCTCCTCGGTGCTCCCCTCGGCCCGCCGGCAGTCCTCCCACTCCGGAGGCGGTTGTCGGCCCGGCGCTACCACGACGCTGCGGCCCAGAACGGCGGGCCCCCTCATTTAGGAGCCTGTCCCTTCATGTGGAAAGCCTGTCCCCCCATCTGGAAGACGGTACCGCCGCCCAGGGACGACTACTCCCCGCGACGGGGACGCAGGGACGCCGGCCGGGCCTGTCGGGCCATTTGCTCGGACCGGCCTTGGTTTCGCCTTTTTCCGCCGATCGGCTCGCCCGCGCGGCTGCGCTGTGTTCAGGAACTGCGGGCGACGGTCGAAATACCTTGGTAGTGGAGCCGACATAGCCTCTCAAAGGAGCACCCGGATGTCGTTGAAAGGTCCGCTCTTTGGGCGCAGAAGATGAGCCGTTTCATGTTGGCCCGCCAGCCCATTTACGGCGCCAATCTCCGTGTCCGAGGTTACGAGCTGCTCTTCCGGGGCCCGGGCGCCCGGACCACCGACGGTATCGCCATGACTGCGGACGTCCTGGTGCGGGCCGGCCTCGATGTCGGGGTGGCCGACCTGGTGGGCGACAAGCGGGTCTTCGTCAAGGCCCCCCGCCCCTTCCTGGTCGGCGACCTCGAGTTCCCCCTGCCGCCCCGCCAGACGGTCATCGAGGTAGTCCAGGACGTTGCCCGTACCCCCGAAGTGGTGGCCGGTTGCCGTCATCTGGTGCAAAACGGCTATGCCCTGGCCCTGGACCATTACGTCTGGGACGATGACGACGACCCGTTGCTGGACATGGTCTCGATCATCAAGCTCGATGTCCTGTCGCTCACGACCACTCAACTTTCGAACGCCGTCAGCCATAACTCGAAGTTCGGCGTCGAGCTGCTGGCCGAAAAGATCGAGACGCGCGAGCAGCTGGAGGTCTGCCAGAACCTCGGCTTCGACCTGTTCGAGGGCTACCTACTTGGCCGGCCCGACGTCGTCGAGGGCGACGCCTTGTGCCCCGACAAGGTCGTATGCCTGCGCCTTCTCGAGGAGCTTGTCCGCCCGGGCACCTCGGGCCGCGAGATCCAGGACCTCGTCCAGACCGACCCCGCCCTCAGCTACCGCTTCTTGAGAGCGGCCGGGGCGGGCGCCGCCCGAGGCCTTTTCCCGCGCTTGCATTCCGTGCGTGAGGCCCTCGTCTCCCTGGGTACCCGCCGGTTGCGCACTTGGGTGACGCTCATGGTCCTCGCCAGTTGTTGCCAGAGCGCGGACGAGCACCTCGAAATGGTCATAGCCCGGGCCCGGGCGTGCGAGGTCACCGCGCTGGCCCTGGAGCTGGAGCCTCGCCAGGTCGACGCCGCGTTCACGGTCGGCCTGTTGTCGGCCCTCGGACATCTGGTCACGACGCCCCTGCCGACGATTATCGAAGGGTTGTCCCTGACCGGCGAGGTGGAGGACGCGCTCCTCGGTCACGACGGCGTGCTCGGCCGGGTCCTGACCGAAGTCAGGCAACGCGAGGCCAGTCCGGGCGAACATGACGAGCCGTACCCCCTGGTCACCGCGGACCGAGAGGCCGAGGCGGTGCCCGGGCCGAAGTCGTCCTTCGGTCGGTCCCGGGAGTAGGCGCCCGGCCCTAGTAACTTCGGCCTAGCGGGCCCGGGCGAAGCGGTGAACAGCTTCGAGCAGCTCCCGGCTCTTTTCGGCGGCCACAGCTTCGTCACCCGCGGCCAGGGCATGGGCAACGCAGTGCTTTACGTGGTTGTCGAGGATTGTGAAGGCCAGGGCATCAAGGGCGGTGCCGACGGCGGAGATCTGGGTGAGGATGTCGATGCAGTAGCGGTCGTCTGCGATCATCTTCTCGACGCCGCCCACCTGGCCGGCGATGCGGTGCATGCGTTTGATGAGCGCGTCCTTGTCGGCCAGGTAACCGTAGGCGGGGGTCTCGGAGCCTGTCGGCGCGGCCGTGCTGGAGCCTTCCGGGGCGGCACCGGGTGGGGTGGTGGTCTCGGTCATGGGCCTTCCCTGCGGGGACGGAACCGGCGCAGCCGGAGCGAATTGGTAACGACGAAGACGCTGGAAAAAGCCATGGCGCCGGCGGCGACGACGGGTTGGATGATGCCGGCCACGGCCAGTGGGACGGCGACCAGGTTGTAGGCGAACGCCCACCACAGGTTGACCTTGATGGTGGCCAGGGTGCGGCGGGCGAGCCTGATGGCGTCGGCTGCCGCTCGCAGGTCCCCCGAGACAAGGGTGAGGTCGGCGGCTTCAATGGCGATGTCGGTGCCGGTGCCGATCGACAGGCCCAGGTCGGCTTGGGCCAGAGCGGGGGCGTCGTTGACGCCGTCGCCGACCATGGCCACCACCTGGCCCGTGCTCTGGAGCCGGCGGATCTCGGCTGCTTTGCCGTCGGGCAGGACGTTGGCCAGTACCCGGTCGATGCCTACGGCGGCGGCTACGTTGGCCGCGGCGCGCTCGTTATCCCCGCTCAGCAGGACCGGGCTCAGCCCAAGCGCTCGCAGCTCGGCCACTGCTTGCCGGCTTGTCGGCTTGACCCGGTCAGTTAGGGCGATCAGGCCGCAGCAGCGGAGGTCGGCGGCCACCCAGACCACGGTGGCCCCGGCCGCTTCCAGCTCCTCGGCCCGCGCCACCAGCATGGCGGGCAAGGCCGCGCCATGGTCCTCCACCAGGGCGGGCCGCCCAGCTACCACGGAGCGGCCCTCGACCACGGCCTCGACGCCGAGGCCGGCGTGGTTGACGAAGCCTTCCACGTTCGAAAGCCGGCCAAGGCGCCTTCGTCCTCGCTCGGTTATGGCCCGGGCGACCGGGTGCTCGCTGGCGCTCTCGGCCGCCGCCGCCAGGCCCAGTACCTCTTCCTCGCCGGTGCCCGCCGCCGGGACGATGGCGCCGACGCTCATAACGCCGTCGGTCAGCGTCCCCGTCTTGTCCAGGGCGATGACCGTGACGTCCCGGGCCTTTTCCAGGACCTCGGGGCCTTTGACGACGATCCCGAGCTGGGCGCCGCGCCCGGTGCCGACGAGTAGAGCCGTCGGGGTGGCGAGCCCCAGGGCGCACGGGCAGGCGACGACCAGCACCGCCACCGCGGCCGTGAAGGCGGCACCGGGCGCGGCGCCCGATGCCAGCCGTCCGACGAAGCTGAGCAGCGACAGGACCATGACCGTGGGCACGAACACTGCCGAGACCCGGTCGACCAGGTGTTGCACCGGTGCCTTGCCGGCCTGAGCTTGTGCCACCAGGCGGGCGATCTGGGCCAGGGCCGTTTCTCCGCCGACCCGGGTGGCCCGGACCACGAGCCGGCCCGAGGTGTTGATGGCCGCGCCCGCCACGTGGTCGCCCGGCCCCACATCGACCGGTACCGGCTCGCCTGTGAGCATGGAGGCATCGACGGCCGAGACGCCCGACTCGACCAGCCCGTCAGTAGCGATTTTCTCCCCCGGGCGCACTACAAAGCTGTCACCGACAGCCAACCGGTCCACCGGTACCAGCACCTCGTCGCCGTCCCGCCAAAGGCGGGCCTGTTTGGCGCCCAGGCCTAGGAGGAGGCGCACCGCCTCGCCCGAGCGGCGCCTGGCGCGGGCCTCGAGGTAGCGACCGAGCAGGACCAAGGCCGTGACCGCGCCTGCGGTGTCGAAGTAGACGGGGGCCCGCAGGCCGGCCAGCAGGACGACGGCCGACCAGGACCACGCCGCCAGCGTGCCCACTGATATCAGGGTGTCCATGGTGGCCACGCCGTGGCGGGCGTTCGCCGCCGCCGCCCGGTGGAAGGGCCAGCCCCCGTAGAGCACGACTGGTGTCGCCAGTGCCAGCGACAGCCACTCCCAGCCCGGGGAGCGGCCCCCCGGCACCCAGGCCAGCACCACCAGGGGTATTGAGGCCGCGACCGCCCCGATCAGGCGCCGGCGGTACGGGCGCGCCGGGTCGTCGTCCACGGCCGACGGCGCCGGCACTCGGGCGCGGTAACCGGCCGCCTCCACGGCGGCGATGAGCTCGTCCACGCTGACCTGGCCGGAGTCGTAGGAGACGGCCGCCTCCTGGGTGGCGAAATTGACCGTCGCGGCCACGCCTTCGAGCTTGTTGAGGCGTTTTTCGACCCGGGCGGCGCACGACGCGCAGGTCATGCCGTCGATGGCCAGCTGGGCCCGTCCGGTCCCCGGTGGCCGTTCGGCGACCGCCACCGCGCCCGGGGCCGCCGGCGCCCGGCGGGTCACCTCAGTGCTTCGTAGCCGGCAAGTTCGATGGCGGCGCGCAGCGCGGCGTCGTCGAGCCTCTCGCCGGTCACCCCGACCACTTTGGTGCCCAGGTCGACATCAACCCGGGCGACGCCGGCTAGCGCGCTCAGCTCGGCCTTGACGGCGTTGACGCAGTGGTCACAGGTCATGCCCGGGACCCGGTAATGGGCTGTCTCTGCCACAAAGGCTCCTTTCTCTCCTGGTCACTATACCCCTCCGGGGTATCGGCGAGAATGGGGCCGTAAGGCCGGCACCATCGCTTGGGGCCCGCTTCCCGGCCCTGGCCTGGTGGCTCCAGCCGTGCCTGGCTCTATCCCATTTCTCCGGCGATAAGGGATGCAGGCGCAGGGGCTTGCCCTGCGTCGTCGCCGTCGGCTGGCGGTGCCACCACCCCGATCGGGACCACAGTTGCGGCGGGCGGCTCGAGGCGGCTCTCGCGCAGGCGTTCGCACGGGTGCGTCACATAGCAGTAGCGCACGAGGTTGTCGCGCGAGGCGTCGTCCGCATAGGTGATGTTCGTGCCCAGCCACCACCCCCCTCCCGGGGCCTGGCGGGCCGACTTCACCGTGACCGTGGCGGCCACAGCCAGGGGCTGGTCGTCCAGGCCGGGAAGGGCGAAATCAACGCGCAGCAGCGCGCCTGCCGCGACCTCTTCGGCGATCACGAGGCCGACGCCCGAGACCGACACGTCCACGACACGCCCGTAGGAACGATGGCCGGTCTGGTTGCCGATAGTGGCCGGGGCCAGGCAGGCGAAGCGCACCTGGGCGCGCCGCTGGCGCCGGCGGAAGATGATGCGAAAGGAGGCGATCAACCGGTACAGCTCCCAGGTGCCGAGGGCCATGGCAAAGGTGGCCGCCCAGGCCGGGAGGGGCCGGACGTGCACGTAGCCGAGGATCCCGAGGCCCCGCCAGACGAGAGCGCCGACTAGGGCTACGGCCACCACGATCAAGGGGCGCAGGCTACGTAGGGACCGCCAGCCGCCCGTGTCAACGCCCTCCTTCGGGGTGACCTTGAACTTGGTCCGGGACGGCACGAGGGCGCAGCGTAGGGCGCGGGTGAAGATCATGGCCGTGATGAGCGTGTAGTGCGAAGACTCGGCGGACCTCAGGTGCCCCCGGCACAGCGCGCTGGCCGAAATGATGGCCAGGACCGACCAGGGCGCCCAGAGAGCGGCCAGGTTTATCACTGTCATGTGCGCCGGCAACACCCCGAAGGCCAGGACGGCAAAGAGCACCGCGATCATGCCTAGCCGCGACGCGCCAGCGCCGTAGGCGAAAAGGCTGCCGAAATAGGAGAGCCTCTGGCGCGCTGTAAGGCCGCAGTGCAGGCTCAGAGGGGACTCCGGAAGGGTGAGGACGGCGAGGTTGCCGCGGGCCCAGCGGTCGCGCTGCAACAGGTAGCCGTCGAGGTCGTGCGGCGCTATTCCCTGGACCAGGACCTCGTCGTGGTAGCGGGTCTGCCAACCCTGGCGATGGAGCTTGATAGTCGTGTGGAAGTCCTCGGCGATGGTCTCAGTGGCAACTCCGCCCACCCCGACCAGGGCGGTGCGGCGCAGAAGCGTGGCCGAGCCGCACCAGAAGACGCCGTTGTGGCGGTCCTTGCCCGGGCAGACCACCTCGAAGAACAGGCTCTGCTCGTGGCGGCCCGGCTCGTAGTGCTGCACCGAGTCCTGGTTGTAGAAGTCGTGCGGGCTCTGGACGAGGGCGACCTTGTCGTCGTCGAAGTACCCCACGGTGGCGTCGAGGGCGTCGGGGAGGGGTACGTGGTCGGCGTCCAGGAAGAAGATCAGCTCGCTGCTCGTGCAGGTGAGGGCGTGGTTGATATTGCCCGCCTTGGCATGAGAATTGTCGGGCCGGCAGATCCAGTGCGCACCCCATTTCTCGGCCAGGGCTTTCATATCGAGCCGCCGGCCGTCGTCGAGGAGGAAAGTCTGGTGCGGGTACCTGAGTGCCGCGCACCCAGCCAGCGTCGCCTCCACCACCTCACGAGATTCGTCGTAGGTAGTGACGAAAACGTCTACGTCATACCCGGCCGTGGCCGGGGGCCGAACGGGCTCCGACCAGCGCCAGCCGTAGAAACCGAGCAGCACCAAGGAGACGAAGTTGTACAGCTCGACCAGCCAGAGGGAGTAAAACGCCAATGGGGCTATACCTCGGCCCGTTTCGGCCAGCCGCCAGCCCAGGTAGACGGCGCCCCAGCACAGGGCGACGGCGGCCACCGCGCGCAGGGTCATGGGATGGCGTTCCCACCATTGGCCCCAACGTGTCTGGGGGGCCCGGGTGGCCCGCCAGTCCTGGGGCCCGTCGGTGGTAAGGAGCAGGCCATCGGGGTCGTCGGCCCCGTCCGCCTCGTCCGGGCCATTTACGGAGTGCAACAGCGAGGAATGTGCCACGCACGGGTTATCGGCACCGAGGACCATGGATGGGGCATCGATTCGGCCACAAATTGCCCGAGATGAGAGATACCGGCAATCACGGCCGTGAATTCGCGATCTTCTGGCCCTTTTGAGTTATGAGGTAATTACAGAAATAAGGCTTACCAACCTATTTCATGCAAATTGCCGCGAGAAATTGTTTGGGAGACCTCACGCCGTCCGCCCCGTGGCTGGCGGCCCCGTCACCCGGGGGGCGGAGCTAAGACGGGCCGGGCTCAGCCGGGTGTTCGGACGACCAGGCTTCGGCCACGGCCGCCGCCACCTGCTCGTGCACCCGGGGCTGGAACATGGACGGCACGATGACGCCGAGAGCCAGCTCCTCGTCGCTGACCGAGCCGGCGATGGCGCGCGTCGCTGCCGTTTTCATCGCCGGGGTCACGAAGGAGCAGCGGGCGGCCAGGGCGCCTTTGAAGAAGCCGGGGAAGCACAAGGAGTTGTTGATCTGGTTGGGGAAATCGCTGCGGCCGGTGGCGATGACGGCGTCGCCCCGCAGCTCCTCGGCGAAGACTTCGGGCTCGGGGTTGGACAGGGCGAAGACCATCGGGCG
>Ga0182014_10002039_pt1 | contig 26098 bp, 13 predicted proteins | sample 612S2DmetaG_FD_120489 | JGI IMG/M metagenome (GOLD analysis project Ga0182014, IMG submission 120489) | Permafrost microbial communities from Stordalen Mire, Sweden - 612S2D metaG | ecosystem: Environmental > Terrestrial > Soil > Wetlands > Permafrost | place: Sweden: Stordalen | collected... | reverse complement strand
GGTGGATGACTCCGAACTCGCCCTCAGTGATTTCTCGTTCCATTCCATCTGCGTCATTCTTTGTCGAACCCGCAAACTGGCGCTCCTCGATCAGTTCATCAACGACCTGTTCGTGCAGGGTAAAGTCGCCCTCCTGAGCCTGCCCGGCTCCGATGTCCAGACCGTAACGGCTGTCATGCAGGCGCAAGGGCTCGCCTTTGACGACGCCTATCAATACGCCCTCGCCAAACGCGATCAACTGACTTTGGTTAGCTTTGAAACGGACTTCGACCGCACCAACCTGCTGCGCCGTACCCCAGCCCAGGTGGTGGCCGCTTTGCCCGTTCCCCCGCCCGCCGGACAGACTTGAACCCCACGCCACCCCGGTCACCAGCACCGCAAGCAGCAGCGTGTCGTGGAGCAGAATCTTGAGGGCGACGTCAACCATGTGACCGCATCACCGCCGGGTTCCTTGAGCCAGTGTTTCCACGATTGCTCTGGCGAGTCGTTTCGCCGGGCGCCACTTGATCCAGGGATCGTGAGCTTTGGTCAGGCGCAGCGAGACCAAACCATGCACAGCAGCCCAAAAGACCTGGGCCACTAACTCCGGATCCTTAAGGTCCGGTCGGAATCGGCCGGCCTTCATTGCTTCGGAAACAGAAACCTGGAGGAAGGCGTAGGCGTCCTGGTCAGGAGCGCCCTTCGTGAGGCCGATTTCCCCAAGGTAGGGCTCCAAGGATGGCGTCATGAATTGTAGCCGGTAGTGGTGTGGGTACTTCAGTCCGAACTCGACGTAAGCCAGTCCCATCTTCTGGAGTCGTTCAAGTGGATCGGGGATGCGGCCAATCCGGTGGAGGTACGCCCCCAGCGCCTGGAAATCTTCGCGACACAGCTCCCGCAGCAGCGATTCCTTGTCCTTGAAATGAAAGTAGATCGCCGTCGGGGTATACTCGATCCTCCTCGCGATCTCCCGCATCGTTACAGCCTGGTATCCGTGCCGCGCGAACAGCTCTCGCGCCGCATCCAGGATGTGGGCCCGTGTCTCTTGCCGCTCGCGATCCCTGCGTTCTTTTGAAGCCATAACCATGTTCTAATACTTAACGCCGTTAAGTTAACACAAATCGTCTTGTTGTCGAATCCATTTTTTAGGGTGTCGCCCGGACAATTCTCGCGAGGTCGGAGCGCCGGCATATTGCCGGCTTACCGCGCCCGAATGGCCTAAGCCGTATCTATGCAGTACTGTCCCCAGCCGCAGCAGCACCCATCACGCAATACCGCCCAATGGTTCGGAGACCCGCCCCTTGCGGACATGCAGCGGCTGGGGACAACCGCGCTCCGGTGGCGTGCCGAGATGTCGCAGTTAGCCCAGCCGGGCGCCCTTCTCCTTGACGCCTGATTCGCCGGCACCTATTATCTTTGCACGATGAGCGAAGTGATTTTCGAAGTGCGAGAAGATACGACCGACGGCGGATTCACCGCCTCCGCCTTGGGCTTCGGCATCCATACCGAGGCGGATACCATGACGGAATTGCGCGCCAATGTTCGTGAAGCCGTGGATTGTTACTTCGGGGAAACAGTCGAGGCGCCCAAAATCATCCGACTGCATTTTGTCCACGACGAAGTCCTGGCGCGCTGAACCCCGGCGCCCATGAAATTTGCCCCGCGATGTCTCGGCGGACGCTCTGGTGCAAGCGCTGCGCCAACTCGGCTACGCGATCACCCGCCAGAAAGGCTCCCATCTCCGCGTGACCACCCAGCTTGGCGGCGAACACCACGAAGTCGTCCCCCATCACAACCCCATTCGCGTCGGCACGTTGCATTCCATCCTCAAGAGCGTGGCGCAGCATCACCAGATGAGCGTTGAAGAACTTGTGCGCCGTTTGGAACTTTGACGGCAGCGTGACGGCATCGTCAGCTACTGCTGACGCAATTCCTGCGCTAGCGTCTCCACTACGTTTCGGGGCAGTTCCAGCGCCACCGGCTTATTGCGCGAGTCCGTGCCCACCCACGCCATTGAATGTTTGCCGTGGGCGAGCTTGCGGGCGATTTGATTATTCTCCATCAGGAAGTAGTCGAACGTCAGATCCAGGCCGCTGCGGTGGATGGCGGCCACGTCCATCGTGACCAGGATGCGGTCAAAGGGCATCGCCTCGCTCAGGTGGTCAATCGCGCACGACAGGCAAACCCATTCACCGTCGCGGCCCGAATTACGAAAGCAGTCCGGCGTCAACTGGTGGAAATAGAGGTCGCGCACGCGGGCCATCCATTCGCCGTAGTTCGCAAAGTAAATGTTTCCCACCCAGTTCGAGTTCTCGGACGTAGTGCGAATCTCATGGCTGAACAATGCTGTCTTCCTGTCCGCCAGACTCGTTCCCTGCCAGAGAAGCGGGCCACGCTGCAAATGCTCATACGCGCAGGACAGTAACTCCAACGGCTTCACCGCCGCGCCCACCGCAGGCAGCATTTCCTCAAAGAACTCCCGTAGGAATTCAGGCATGGTCTCCACCCGCGCAACGCCATGCGCGAGAACTTTAACCGCCGAGAATCCCATCTCAGAAAGAGCAACTCTCGTTGTTTGCCCATTGCGGGCAATAGCCCGCCAATCGCACTTCAGCAGCCAGAGACGGTCATTGGGTGACCGTTCCTGCCATAGTCTCACCTCTAGGATGTCGCGTGGAGACAATTCACCAACGACATTGAGCCGATAGTGGTTTGTCGCAATCCCCCACATTCCTGAGTCAAAGAGCTCGGCCAGTTGTGGAAACATTCCGGTGCTGGCTTCCTCTCTGAAGGCACCCATCCAGGAAGCATAGCGAGTGAAAGCCACCTTCCGGCTTGCCGTCTGGCCGTCCCTAAAAAGCAGCGGGAAGCGCTTTGTGAAAACAAGTTGATCTTGTGGGCCGGAGTAGTCGGGTCGGAACTTAAAGTCGAATTTGGCCAACTGGAGCTTGGCAGACAGCTCCCGCTTCGATTCTGCCGTCAGCTTGTGTCCCACTGCGACGGCGATTGCGAACACGCTGCCCTTCACATCGGGCCTTTTCACAAGGGCCGACATTAGGCGACATGTACCACTGTCAGCTTCAACGCTCATAACCAGCCAATCGCTACCGGAAGACTCGCTGTAATGCGGCAGCACTTGCCGGAGCGAAAACGCTTTCTTGCCTGCCTCCAACAGCGTCCACACGCGCGTCGCCGCCGAGTCGAAAGGCTCTCGGGTTTCCCGCTCGATTTTCAGAGCGAGCGCATAGCCGTCATCACCCAGCAAGCCGCGCCACGTTTCGCAGTTCCGCGCCTCGACGGTTTCAATATCCACGCCGACCGGCACCGGGCCGACCCAGGCGACGGACAGGCCGTGGCCATCGGCCAGCGAGATGTCCAATGCTTGAAAGGCCTTGGAGTTCGCCGCCTCCGTGAACCGCAGTTCCGGTTTGCCATCGGGACGATGTGTGAGATGGACATCGTGAGGCGATGCCTTCAATCCAAGGTGCTTCACCGCGCACTCCGTCACTGCGCGTCGCGTGGCCAGCAGATTGGCAATGGCCGAGGTTTGGCGGGCCGGGGCGGTGGCCGGCTGCCGGGCGGCGATTTCATCGCGGGTGACTTCCGCGAAATCTACACACGCCGTCACGGTCTCGTGTTCGACCATCGCGAGCGCGTGCGGAACCTTGGCGAGCAGTTCCGCGAGGTCGGCGGAGACGCGTTCCATCGGCACCGGTGCGAGCGGCGATTTTCTTGCAGCGTGTGCCGCCATGGAGGAATGTCGCAGCAGCGCGCCCTCCACCCGCTCAACCAGTTCGCCGGCTGCATCGCGGATCTCAATATCGCCACCGAATGCGTTGTCGCCTTCCGGCCAGCACTTCGCGAAGATGTGGAGCCGCTGGCATGGCTGCCAGCGCCGTAACACGCGCCACTCGCGCACTTTTTCGGGCAGGGAGCCGGGCGGAATGACTAGCGCGCCGGATTGGAGGAAGGCATCGCGCGCGGCGGGTGAGAGGGTAACGACGGCTTGAGGGAGTTTCGCGCTGAAGTATCGCTCGCCTTCGGGCACGAGCACGTCCGTCCAGCTTTCGCGGTTGGTTTCCCGTTTCCGAATCGCCGTGATGCGCCGGAAGAATTTCCCTTGGAAAAGCGGCACGGGGCTGAAGTCTTCGGGGTTCTCGTCGAGCGGTTCAGGCAGCGGCGGGCACACGGGCAGAGTTTCCGGCGCAGGGGACGGTACTCCGAACCAGCACTCGGCCTCAAAATGGTTTTGTTGAAAGTCATCGCTGTCCGAGCGCATCGCCACTCGGACGCACAAGCCGCCGCCGTCAGGAATCTCGGCCAGGGCGAGCGTGCGGGCGATGACGGTCGCGTCTTCGGGCACAATGAGCGGACGGCGGAAGACAATATTCCGCAGCACCGGCAACTCTTCACGCCCAACACACGCCGTTGCCGCTTGCACCATCGCCTCAATGGCCATGACGCCGGGGAACATGGGCGTGCCTTCAAAGACGTGCTCCGGCAGGTAAAGGTCGGTCGAGTGTGAAAGCGTGGCGTCGGCGATGATTTCCACGCCGGGAATCCAGCGCACAACTTTTTCCAGGAACCGGCGCGGCGCCACATTTGGGTGCGCGTAAAGATTGGCTTCCACGTCAGTGGTCAGCCGCCCCGTGATGATAAACCTTGAGCCGGATTGCCGCGAAGTCAGCAATTGACGGTACGCGGCGACGCCCTCCGACAAGCTGATGGGAGTGACGCCAACAGCACGGAGCGTGTTCAAGGCGCCTATTCGTTTGCCCAGGCCGGTATCCGCCCACACTGAGTAGCCGAGCGAGAGACAGTGCAAGTGCGGGTGCGTCGTCTGGATTTGTCGCACCGCTTCGTCGAGCCAGGCATTGGCGAATGTGTAGTCCGTCTGGCCTCTCATGCCGCTGTTGCCGAGCACGGAGGAGATAACATGAAGCGCCTTCAAGCGGGCAGGTGGGACGGCGGTGAGCAGGTTGTAAAGTCCGCGCGTCTTGATCCGGACGCAGATCAGGAATTCATCCAGCGGCTTGTCGCGGAGTGCCCGGAGTTGCGTGACACCCGCGCCGTGGAAGATGGCGGTTACCTTGGCGAGTTGCTTTTCGGCTGCCGTAACCATGCGGCGAACGGCATCCAAGTCGGTCACATCGCATTTGAAATAAGCGTGCGCGACGCCCGCCTGCCGCAGTCGTTCCAGATTGCGGGCCAGTTCATTTTCGTCAGGCGCAGCACCAGCGAGCGGCGGTGGCGAAGAGCCAAACAGGGCAAGTTTGCACCCTGTCTGCCGGGCGAGTTCCATGGCCAGTTCAAAAGTGATGCCTTTGCCTCCACCCGAGACGGGCGCAACATCCTCAGTGCCAAGGACGGGAGGAAAAGTTGGTTCCGCTTCCAACGGATGCGCCACTTCTGCCGTTCGTTCACCCGACTGCGAATAGCGCACGGCGACTTTACCCGAACACTCCAACTCCTGCATGGCCGTCGCAGCCCATTGTTCCGCCCCCCACACTTCCGGGAGAGTCAGCCATTTGAAGTTGGCGTTGACCGTTTCAAGTTGGAGCGACTTCAGGAATGCGGCTCCGGCATCGAAGTCGGCGGCGGCGGCCTGGTTTTCGGCAGCCGGGCGGATAACCAGTGCGCGCAAAGCAGAACTGGCGGACAATGCCCAGCGGGAAACATGGAACAGCCGTGACGCGAAGCCCTCGACGCGCTCGTCAAACTGCGCAGGCGAGCATTGCAGGAAATCCGTCTGGACGGCTGGTAGCAGCACAATCAAGGCGGCAAGGTTCTCCGGTGCCTGACCCAATTTGTTTGCGTCAGCGAATACAGGTGCCAGTCCTTTTTGCCGAAGTGCGGCGGCAATCGCTTTGGTGCGGGGTGATTCAATTTCACCCACGATGACGACTGAACCGGATGAAGGGAGAGGCTTCGCAGTTTCCGCGCCGATGAGAGCCGGAGCAGGTGCCATGCGGAATGTGCGCACCCATTCGCCGAGTCCCGCGACGGATTGTAGCTGAATCTGTCTGGACTCCGTCGCCGTGCCCTGCGGCGCATCCGACGACTCCTGTTGAAGCAGGGTTTCAACCAGCACGGTCAACGTCGCATTGGCCAGTGCGGCAGGGTCGCCCTTCGGACTGCGGTTCGCCTGCTTGGCCATCAGAACCACCAGCTCGCCCACTTTAATGGAATCGAGGTTGAGATCGTCGCGCAGCCGCTTGTCCGGCGCGATGACCGACGCTGGGAAGCCCGTGCGTTTCGCAATCCAGTTGATGGCGAACGCGAGCAGCGATTCCTTGTCGTACGCGGCTTCTTTTGCCGGTTCTTGCGTGGGCTGCACCGGCGGTTTCGGCGGTGTCAGATTGACTGTTTTCGCGGGCGGCTGCCGCGGAGCAGTTCCGCCGTTGTGCCGGAAATCCAGCGCGATGAGGTCGCGGAGGTAGCCCCCTCGATTCGCAAGATAATCACTCAACTGATTCGGGTCTGCGCCCTCAGGAAGCAGCGCCGATGGAAGCGATGATGAAAGTCGTTCCACGGGCGTGGTGAGTTCCACCGGGCGCTCGCATGGGTTGGTGATGAAAACGGGATGGTAATTGTCTATCTCGAACGGCCTATGGAAGCGGTTGGCGAAGAGGTTCTCCAGTCGAACGTGGAAGCCCAGGACGAACGCCGTGGCCAAAACCTGGTTCAACAGGTGGAAGGATTCCTCGGCAGGCAGGTCGGTGGGCAGGCAAGTGACGCCGTCTTTGCCAAGGATGTTGCGCACAAAGCCCGTCAGGATGTTGCCGGGACCGACTTCCACCCAGAGGTTTGGCTTCAGATTGGCGGCGGCGCGCACGGCGGCGGTGAAAAGAACGGGGCGGCGGATCTGCTCGCCGAGCAGGGCGGCCAAGTCGGCATCGGGGAGCACTGCCTCGCCTGTGCTGCTGGATATGACTTTCCCCCGCAAGCCTCGCCCGGCCTTGGCCAGGGTGGCCTGGACCGCTTTTTGAAACTGGGTCGCTGCCGGAGCGACGATGTCTGAGTGAAAGGCGTGCGAGACGGGCAACTGACGCGCGTGAATTCCTTGTTGCTCGCAAAGGCGGAGCAATTCGCGGACAGCGCGGGTGGTGCCGGAAGCAACCGTTTGCCGCGTGGAATTGAAGTTGGAGATGACGAGCTCCGGGCCGAAACGCTTGATGAGCTTCTCGACTTCATCAGGTTGGGCGGCCAAGGCCACCATGCCGCCCGGGTCTGGGATGTTGAGCGATGCCATCGCCTGGCCGCGCAACGCGGCCAGGCGGACAGCCGTCCCTGCGTCCCAAGCGCCGCCGGCCGCCAGGGCGCTGATTTCCCCCAGGCTGTGGCCGAGGGCGACGTGAGGCTCCAGCCCGAAGAAGCGCAACACCGCAAGGGTGGCCATGGACGAAAGCACAATGGCGGGTTGGGCAACCTGGGTAGCACGCAGCTCCAGTTCCCACCCTTCGCGGGTTGGCGCATCGGCGGCGAGCACGTCCCGGAAGATCTGGGTGCTGAGGGGTTGTCGAGCGGAGCTGTCGCACTGGGAATAAAGTTGCTGGAGGAAAGGGAAACGGGCGTGGTAAGCCTCGCCCATGTTCAGGCGGTGGGAGCCCTGGCCAGGGAATAGGGCAACCCATTGGGGGCTCTCGACCGCTGTGCCGGCGAAGATGCCGTTGGCCGGATCGTGGATGGCGGTGAGTTCCGCCCCCTGGCGCAGTTCCTGAAGGGCCAGCTCCAGGTTGTCGGCAAACTGCCACGGGGTGCCGACGACAAAAGCGAGACGACAGGGGCCTTGCGGAGCGCGCTTGGCCAGGGCAGCGGAAAGGTCGGTAATTTCGGCCAGGCAAATCTTGCGCGCGATCGGCACGAGGCGAGAAACCTCGGCTTGCAGTGTCGCCAGGTCGGGAGCGGACAGGGCAATAAGCTCGGAGGCCTGATTGCTGCCGAGAAGCTCCAACTGCTCTTCGGCGGGTGCTGCATCGGGATTGGCTTCCTCCCGCGTGATATGGCCGTTCGCCCCGCCGAAACCCATTCCGCTGACTGATGCGCGGCGCGGGTGGCCGCTGGTTTCCCAGACGGCACCTTTGATGCTGGGGCGGAGTTTCCAGCCTGCCTGGGCGAACGAGAGATGGGGTCGTCGCAATTGAGGGTGGGCGGCAGGATCTTGTGCTTGAGGGCTTGAATCGCCTTGACGAGGCCAGCCGAACCCGCGGCTGCTTTGCAGTGGCCGATGTTGGCCTTGATGCTGCCGATGACGCACTGGAAGTCACCGCCGGACTCCTGGAGCACCCGCTGGATGGCCGCCAGTTCCACCTTGTCGCCCAACGGCGTGCCGGTGCCATGGCCTTCGATGAGGCCCACGCTTGTCATGGGATAGCCAGCCGTCGCGTAGGCGCGGCGGAGAGCGCGGCATTGTCCCTCTACCTCTGGGGCGGTGATGGACCCTTTGCCGTCGGAGGAGTAGGCCCAGCCTTTGAGGAGGGCGTGGATGGTCAGGCTGCGGGCGCGCGTCAGCCTCGCGCATGAGCAGAAAAATGCCGCAGCCTTCGCCGGTCATCATGCCATTGGCGCGGACATCGTAGGGGCGCATGTCCTCTTTGGCCAGCGCCTGGGTCTTGGCAAAGCCAATGATTTCAAAGGGATCAAGGCTGACGTCCACGCCGCCAGTGAACACCAGGTCCTGGTCGCCCTTAACGAGCGCATCGCAGGCGAGGACGATGCTGAGCAAGGATGAGGAGCAGGCGCCGTCAACGGTGAAGCTGCCGCCGCCAAGGTCGAAGTAGTTGCTGATGCGCCCGGCGATGGTGTTGGCCATGTTGCCGGCCAGGGTATCTTCGCTCGACTCCGGCAGAGGCGCTTCGTAGCTCTGCCGGAAGGCGGTGAGAATGCCTTGGACGGCGTTTTCCTCGACGGCTTGGCTCTTGAGCGACCGCAGCAGTGATCGTTCCACATATGGCCAACGCAGGCGGAGATAATGGCTGCGAGTGAACTCGCCTGTAAGGGAATTGCCCAGAATGACGGCTGCGCGCGCGGTCCACCGTGCTCAGGTCAACGCCTGAGTTCCGAACGGCTGCGTCAGTCGTATATAGGGCAAGCCAGTGGGCTATGTCTGAAGCGCGGCAGGCGACCGGCGGGATATGGAACTTGATAGGGTCGAACTCCCAGCCGGTGATGACCGCCATGCGGTCACAATAGGACTTGTCGGGTGTTTTGGGGTCAGGACTGAAATATTCGGGTGGCAGGCGCTCGGGCGGAGCCTTGCGAAAGTAGCGACGCCCCGCGAGCACATTCTCCCACAATTCTTCGGGGGAATGCGCCCCAGGAAACTCGCAGGCCATCCCGACGATGGCGACGGAAGTCCTGCCAATTCCCTCTGGACCCAATTGTGCCTTCATTTCAGATAGCCGTCCTGATTGAACAAGAGTTAGACCGTTGTAGCAAGCCCGGTGTTTTACGGACCGAGTTTTACGGAGCAGTGGACCACAAGCACGAACAAGATAACGCAGACTCCACCCGAACCCGCCCCCGACCTGCAGCAGCCCAATAAGGAGGCCAAGCCTGCCCGCACACTTCCGTATGTGACCCGCGGACGTCCCGGCCTCTCCTGATCGAAGTGCGGCAGATGCGTGGACGATTGACCGACCGGCGCAATCAACTTTCACGTGTGCGGCTCGGGCGCGAAAGCCAACGCCGGGGTGGCACGGATGCTTTTCATCTTTCCGTCCTTCCTGTTCATGGCGGTGTTTGGGGCGGGAATGATCCAGGGCGGCCTGTATCGCCTTCTGCTGCTGGTTACGACTGGAAGCCTGATCAAGTGAACGATGAACGGCGTGCGCAAGTTCTTGGGTTACGGTTGGGCGGTACTGACCATTCCATTGGTGCTGGCATTGTTCTTTGGTCTGAACAGTTGGGCCAAGTTGCTGGCGCAATCCACGGGCATCCCGGTGTCGCCCTGGATGACGGGCGGTGACATCGTCCGCACGCTGCCGCACGAGGGTTACGAGACGCGCATCCACCGGCCAGTCTTCGATGGGTTGCTCGGCCCGCGCGCTCGGGGCTTCGTCCAGGTGGACTGGGTCGCCGTGCCGCCCGCGACGACCTTGCCCGAGCGCATCGGAGAGCAGATCGATTACGACCAGGACGGGGTGGCGGACTTTGCCGTTGAACTCGACTCGAAAGGGAACCATGCCGCACTGAAGCCACTGCAGCCGGGCGTGCTTAGTTGTGAACGAGTCATGATGCTAAAGAATGGTCGAGTGTTGCGGGTTGACCTGAAACGCAAGCCTTAGCTCAGCGGGTCTCCCGAGCGGCGCTGAGGACAAGCGGGCGGGCACAAGACCGCAGAAAGGAATTCAGCCATCAGTGAACGCGGAAACCGGGTTTGCGGCCACCCTCACTCGGGGAATGCAGAGTGCAGGGCTACCCGAGGCTACCCTGAGGCTACCTTGAAGCCATCTGGTAGCCAACCGGTAGGCACCCGGAAGCCACCCTCAGGCTACCCTGAGGCTACCCTGAAGCCACCCTCAAGCCACCCTGAGGCTACCCTCAGGCTACCCCGAGGCCACCCTCAGGCTACCCCGAGGCCACCCTGAGGCTACCCCACCGCCTCCCCAAAGCATTTCCAAAGTCTGAGAGTAGCGGCGCAGGCGCACTCGGAGCCTTGGCATGCCATCGAAGAGAGCAGAGAAACCAGTTAGTTACATCAGCGCGACTGGATCAATGTCAACAGTGAGGGTGACATCCTCGGGCAGCGTGAGGGACCGGATGAGCACGGCCAGGCGCTGGCTCAACAACGCCATGCGTTGCGCGCGCAGCATGATCTGGTAGCGGTAGTAGGTTTCGGCCTTCACCAATGGCGCGGGGGCCGGACCGGCCAGCACCAGGTCCTTGATGCCGACCATGGCCTTTTGCAGCTCTGTCTTTAGGTAGTCGGCGGAAAACTTCACCTTCTCCTCGTTGCGGCCCTTGAGCGTCAGCAAGGCGATGCGGCCAATGGGTGGGTATTTCAGTTGCTCGCGGAATTCCATCTCCTGCGCGTAAAAGCCCTCGAAGTCGTGCCGGCGGGCGAATTGAATCGCTGGATGAAAGGGGGTGAAGGCCTGGACGACTACCTCGCCTTCGATGTCGCCGCGGCCCGCGCGACCGGCCACCTGGGTCAGCAGTTGGAAGGTGCGCTCCCCGGCGCGGAAGTCCGGCTGATGCAATGCGAGGTCGGCGTAGATGATGCCGACCAGCGTCACGTTGGGGAAATGCAGGCCCTTGGCGATCATCTGAGTGCCAACGAGGATGTCGATCTTGCCAACGCGGAAGTCGCCCAGGATGCGGCGATAGTCCTCCTTGCGCTTCAGGACATCGGAGTCCATGCGGACGGTGCGCGCGTGCGGGAAGAGCTTGGCCAACGTGGCCTCGACCCTCTGCGTGCCCACGCCGGAGTAGCGGATCGCCGGGTTGCGGCATTTCGCGTTCGGGCAGACGGCCGGCACGGGCTCGACGTGGGCGCAGATGTGGCAGCAGAGCTTGTTCTCATGGCGATGGTAGGTGAGCGAGACGCTGCAATTCGGGCACTCGGCGACGTAGCCACAGAGAGGGCATTGCAGCGAGGTGGAATAGCCGCGCCGGTTCAAGAAGAGAATGACCTGCTCCTTCTGCTCCACCCGCCGGGCAATCGCCTCCTTGAGCTGCGGCGAGAAGATGGGCCCCGCTTTGCCCGGTCGGAAGGTCTGGCGCATATCAACGATGCGCACGACGGGCATCTTCTTGTCGTCCGCCCGCTCGGGCAACCGGAGCAGTGTGTATTTGCCCTTGCCGCAGTTGTAGTAGCTTTCCAGCGAGGGCGTCGCGGAGCCGAGCACGACCACGGCGCCTTCCATCTGGCCGCGGACGATGGCGACATCGCGCGCGTGGTAGCGGGGCGCCTCCTCCTGCTTGTAGGAATGCTCGTGTTCCTCGTCCACAACGATGAGGCCCAGCGGTTCGACGGGCGCAAATATGGCCGAGCGGGCGCCGATGACGATGCGCGCGCGGCCCTGGCGAATCTTGTGCCATTCGTCGTGCCGCTCCCCGGCAGACAAATGGCTGTGCAACACCGCCACCAGCGTTTGCAGCGGGCCGGAACTGAACCGCGCCTTGAAGCGCTCGACGGTCTGCGGCGTGAGCGAGATTTCCGGTACGAGGACAATCGCGCCCTTGCCCTGTTCCAAGACGTGGGCGATGGCCTGCAGATACACCTCGGTCTTGCCGCTGCCGGTGACGCCGTGGAGGAGGAAGGTCGAGGAGCGAGGGGAGGAGGGCGAGGATGGAGGGGTGGGAGCGGAAGCTTGAACATCCAACATCGAACATCGAACATCGAACATCGAACCTTGAACCTCGAACTTTGAACCTTGAACTTCTGCCTGCGGGGCGCTTTGGACTTTAGACTTTAGACTTTGGACTTCAGACTTTCCCACATCCATGGCCGTTATGATCGCGGCGAGGGCATTGGCCTGCGCCGGGTTCAGCGGCAGCGGTTGGGTGGGGAGAATGTGCTCGCGCGCGTAGGGGTCGCGCTCGGAAATCTCCGCGGCGATCGTGACCAGGCCCCGGTCTTCCAGGCGGCGAACCGTTGCCGCGGTGGTCTTTGCCAAGACCAGCAATTCGCTCAGCGGTAACTCGGGCCGTTCCTGGAGAATGCGCCAGACTTCCTTCTGCCGCGCGGGCAGCTTGGGCAATTCGCCGGGGACCGGCAGGGCGCGAACGTGAAGCCGTTCGCGCCAATTGGCTTGCTCGTGGCGGACGGCCTCGGGCAGGACGCTTTTCAAGGCCGTCTCCGGCGCGCAGCAGTAATACTCGCCGATCCAGCGCGCGAGCTTGAGGATTTTTGGCGTCACGAGAGTCTGCGCGCCGATGACCTTCAGGATAGGCTTAAGGGCGGCGTGCGCAGATTCCTCGGCCAGGCCGGTCACGCACCCGAGCACTTTGCGCGAGCCGAAGGGAACCTGGACACGGCTGCCGACATCGACCTGTTCCGCCAGCTCAGGCGGAATGAAGTAATCGAACTCCTTGCGGAGCGCGATTTCCAAGGTGACACGGGCGATCATGTTTGTTGATTCATCCCTACCATTTCCCGGGCCGGATTCCAATCCGCAAGGCAAAATCCGCTTTGACCGGCCGGCCGGCTGAACTTACGCTGTCCGCATGGAAAAGGGAAATGCCAGCGCAATCAGTTCGCCCCGCGCGCGCCCCCTGCCGCCCCTGCCGTTGCCGCGGTCCTTGATGAGTTACCTGGGCCGCGGACTGTTCTGGTTCCTGCTCACGATGCAGGGCCTGGGTGCGTTTACCCTCATAACGCTGGGCGTGATGATAACCCGGCTCGGCGACGCACGGCAGATGATACGGCCGCGAGTGTTCCAAGAAGTGTCTCGCGCCGAGCTGCGGCTGCTGCCGATGTGCCTGAACGCGGTGGCCCTCGGCGCGCGCCCGATGGTCAGCAACCTGGCGGTAATCACAGCGCGATTGGACCCTCCCGGATCAAAGCGCCCTGGGCATTTAATGGCTCGACGACTCGACCTGTAGCGCGAACGAGACGGCTGCCTCCCACTGGCTTAATGCTCCGATTCTCTGGGCGCTGACTTGGATTGAGTTAAGCGCCGCGCTTCCGCGTGATCCTCGTCGCGCAAGACCCACAGCTCGGTGATAAAGGGCATGCCGGGCACGGCTTGGGAGACAGCATCGTTGCGAACCTCGCAAGCGATGCCCGCCCCATCCAATAGACTCGCGGCCAATCCGATCTGCGAACTATCTGGTGCAGAGAAGACCTGTTTTACAATGTAAAGCGCCGACCTTGCCGATCACCCCGCTTCACTTAGCTGGGAGACTCTGAATGGCAGCCACGAGCGGCAGGTAGATCGCGACAATGATGGGAAGGGTGACGAGGAATAGAGATGCCGTTGCCGTGGCAAGGAATCCCACCCACGATCCCTGCCGGTCCAGTTTCCTGAACCAGACCCAGAGGCAGTAGCACGTAGCGACTGCCGCCAAGCCTATGACAATGCCCGGCCCCATGGCCATACACAACCTTGTGAACGCTGGCAATTGAAGCGCCACTCCATGTACCCTAACCATCGCGGGCAGTTGGAGCAGCGCCCAAACGAACCAACAAGCCGCTCCAAAAAGGACGAGAACGACTCCGTGCGCGAGTTTGTTTACTTTGTTCATATCGTTTTCCTCTCCATTTGACCATTGCCTCGCCAATATGTCACGCGTCACTGATATCAAATGACCCTGCGCAGGAGAGACGTGCGGCGCAGAACTAAATGCACGACGGTCAGCGTGGCTAGAAACGCCAGCGGCGCCACCACGAGCCATTTGGCGAGCGGCGGCAGCGGCAGCCACCCGAGCCCTTGCGAGACCGCCACCACAATCGGCGGATGGATGAAGTAGATTCCGAACGAGTTGTCAGACATCAGCTTGGAGACACGGCCCCGGCCGTTGAAGTGGTCGCGATAAACCACCAGAAAGCCTGCGCACATCGCCATGCAGAAAAGCGACTCCCACAAGGCGTAGCCTGCGCTCTGCCACCGCCATCCGCCGACAAAATCGGCAATGCCGTGTTGCAATCCCCCTCCCAAAACGAACAGCGCTGACCACGCTATCGGGCTGAGAATCGCTGCGCCAATCAGCAGTTGGTAGCCGAGACGCCCTGGCAGGCTGACAAACCAATTGTTGCGGTACGCAACAATGCCGAGCGCGAACAGCACGACGTACTGCGTGAAGAATGCTGGCTGGAAATAGAGGAATCCCTTTCCCATCGGCTCCTCCATGCGGATCAGAAACGCGAACACGGCAATCACAAGCCCCGTGCATATTAAACCGGCAAAGCCAGGTACGGGAAGCATGGATGTTCTTCCCCTTAGCGGCACGATAATCCTGAACAAGCCATAGACCAGGGAGAAGATCAACAGCGCGATGGCAAACCACATCGGTCCGCCGCCAGTCAGCCAATCACCGGAGGCGAGGTAAGCCCGATAATAATCCACCATACTCCCTTTACCGGCTTGTAGCAGGCAGTGCACGAGATATGGTTGAATTATGAAGATGTATAACAGTGAAGGCATGCCAAGCCGCACAAAACGGTCGGCCATGAACCGTCGAAAACCCTTGCGGTCGAATGCGCCGGGAACGAAGTATCCAGCGAGAAGGAAAAGTATCCCCATGAAGAACGCCTGGGAATGCACTTCGAGTGTGAGGAATACGAAAGAAGAAGCTTCGTCCGCCGGCTTCGGATCGCTGTAATACCAACTACCGATGTGGCTGTAGGTTATGGCCGTGTGAAAAGCCACGACCCAAACAATCATGGTCGAGCGCAGATTGTCTATGTAGCCGAGCCGGGCGTTCCCTTGCGCTTGGCTGGACATGATATCATCTCGTCGAACGCCTTTTGTCGTGATTCACTTGGCCGTGTCGGAGCCTTTCCACACTGGAATCACTGTCTCGGCCACCTCTTTCAGCGTCAGGTCTTTCTTCTTCCAGTCGATCCTTCCCAAGGCCGCGCGAGTCTCCTCCGCAATCGGCAGCTTCCACTCTCCCGCAAATAAAGGGCTGAGATCCTTCTGCGCCGCCACGCTGGCACACAACAGCCAATACCAGGATTGGTTCGACGCCCCTTGTTTGGTGTCTGGATTTGAGGTTGGACAGTTGGCCAGGTGGTGGAAGAACCGCTTTACCCAGCCATCACCGCCGTTCTCGCGGCGCAGGCGCAGCATGGCGGAGGCGTAACACACCGGCTGGTCGGACGGTTCGATTATATTCCCGCTCCCGTCCTTGATCCGGCTCGCCTTTTCACTCTTCCCGATGGTAGTGAATAGATCGAGGAAGGTCAGCCCGCTTTCGGAAAATCGCGGCTCCACGCCCTCGATTACCTTCCGTGTCTGCGCATCCGTATCCTCGCATTTCAATGCGTCCATGCACACGTAGCGCATGAACACCGCGAAACCCGTGATAAAGCAGGAATGCCGGTCGCCGAAGGTATAGTAATTGCGCCCCATCTCGTAGAACACGTAGTGCGGCATCGCGTTGGGGCGGGTCTTAAGTGCCGGATAATTGTCGTCGTAGAACATCGCCAGTTCAATCCCCGTGGCGCCGACGTAACCACAGCCCGCTCCGCAGGTCAGATCGTATCCGGGCACTGCCGCGATGGTCACTTTGCCCTCGATTTGTCGCTCTGGACTGGGCGCCCGCCCGGTCAAGTCGGCATAGACTTGCCAGCCGGCGTCGAGACGGGAAACCCAGATTCCCATCAAGCCCCGATCCAGGGTGTCGTCCGTGGTCAGGAAAACGACGTTCGTGCCGGTCCAAGGGGTCAATTGCATACTGAGGCCCCGCTTCTTCCAGGATTCCGGCTGGAAGGCGAATTTTGAGTAGTCGAGCTGGCCGCCGGTTTTCAGCGGGGCAGCATCTGCCGCCTGCAAATGAGAGAAAACCAAAGTCAGCGAGAGCAGCACGAGGTGCCGGATCATCTTTTGACTGGGTCCATGCCAGATGTCGCGGGCCGTCCCCGCTCTCGTTTCAATTGTCGTTATCATTGTATTTATCTTCATGCTCCCAGATCAGCGACGCCATGCCAGCGGTGTCCGGCATAGGACAGAAGAGTCATCACGGAATTCGCTGCGCCCAGCTTCCTTGGAAAGGACAAACTAACCTCTGGTTGACCCCCTTTCCGGGCTTAGCTGTGCCGTCAATTCGGGCGGACAAGCAGAGCTCACGGCTGCTGAGGAGATACGATGCGGTAGAATCGTTGCGCGGAGGATGGGAGGATCGGGTCGGTGATCTCGACGGTTCGCTCGGAGGGTTGGGCGGGAACATCGGTCCGTTTTGACCAGACGCCGTCGGCCAAGGAGTCGCGAAACTGGACCGTGTAGGTTTGACCGGCGGCAGCGGTGAAACGAAAGCGCAGGAGAGGAGGGGCTCCAGCCGAGATGCCAACCGAATCGATGCCGAAGGGAGGCTGGACTGAATTGTTGACCGTGACGGTGAGGTCATCGTTGGCTGATAACGCGCTATCGGTGGCCGTCAGCCGCAGAACATAGGTTCCGGCAGTCGAGAAACTAGCGGCGGTGCTGAGAGCGTGGGCGTTAGCGAACGTGACGTTGCCCGGTCCGCTGACTTTTGACCACGTCAACGTAAGCAGGCTTGGGGGAATTGGCAGGCCGTCGTCATTTGCCGTTCCGCGCAGGGCTGCGGCGGCAGGCAAGGTAACGGTCTGATCGTCGCCGGCGTCGGCGGAAGGTGGTTGGTTGGGCGGCAAGGCCTGACCCGACAGGTCGAGATCGAAGATGATGTCGCTGCTGGTGCCATTGGCCTGATGGATCTCGGCGGCGAGGACGTTGGCGCCGCTGACGAGGAAGGCAGGATCGACTGATTGCGAATAGAAGGTAGTCTCGTCGGTTCCGCCAACAGCGACCGGTGCGGTGGTCAGGTAGTTGATTGGCCCGGCTGGCAGGTTGTTGGTGAAAATGGGAGCGCCGTTTAGATAGAGCAGGACGCCGTCGTCGCGCTGCACGCTTACGACCAGGTTGGTCACCGCTGCGGGAGAAACAACTGAGAAGCCTAGGCGGAAGTAGGTCGTGATATATTTGTTGTTTGCGTCGGGCCCGTAACTCACCGTGGTGGCAGGCAACTGGCCATTCGCGTCGCCATAGCCCAGCGGTGCCGGGCCTGATTTCCACGCGCTGTCATTAAAGGCAGGGGAAATCCAGGCAACGCCCTGATCGGAGCCGTTGTCCAGGTATTTCCAAACCGAACCTTTCGGCACGAAAGTCGTGGGCGTTGTGGAAGTGGGATGTTGGATCGTAACCGTCACGTCATGGCTGGCATTGAGAGCCCCATCGGAAGCAGTCATGCGCAGCACGTAAGCGCCAGCGCCTGGGAAATAAGCGATGGTGTTCGTCTGGCTTGGGGCATCAAACCACGCTTGCCCAGGACCACTAACCTGGCTCCAGGAGATGGCCAATGTGCCGGGCGGGTTCGGCTGCCCATCATCGGACGCGGTGCCGCTCAGTTGTACCGCGATGGGCGCATTAGTGGCACTCAACACCTGATCCGGTCCGGCATTGACGACTGGGGCGCGGTTTCCGTTGTTCTCGAGGCCAGGCGACGGCCCGCCCGGACTGGCTCGCCAGTTAATGGGGTCATTGCCATAAGCCGCGGCATTGAGGCGTTCAAGAGAGGAGCCGAGACCGTCGGCGTTGGTTGGCCACGGGGCCTTGTCGTCATAGCGCACAACGTCCACGTCAATGTAAGGGATATAGAGGCTGCCGGTGTTGGTATCCAAATCCGAATTGTCCGGACGTTGGATGGCAATGGTCTCGCCACCCCCCTGCAACTTTCCGGGATAAGGGCCGAAGACAGGCACGGCCGCCGGCACGCCGTACTTCGCGCGAAAGGCGGCGGGATCGCTGCCCACCAACAGGAGCAACCCGTTGGCAGCGATTTGGACATTGGTCGGAAAATCAAAACCAACACCGTCGAGGCGCCAGGTGTTCGAGGGGTAAGCGGTGTTGTAAAGGAGCAATGCGCCATTGGTGATGCTCTTTAACTCGATGAATTCATCCCCACCCGCAGGAGGGTGGTAGTTGATCTCGTTAATGATTAACGGCCCGACGCGGGGCCCGGCGTTGGGCTGGCCGAGAGTGTTTACCAACTGAGCGGGATACTGGGCCTCGCCAGTGCTGATGACGTAACGGCCAAAGCTGACCCCGTTTTGTGCGGCCCCGAAGGCGAATCCGTCGCTATAGCCGGTCAGATTGCCATTTGCGTCCGCGGAGTAGAGGTAGATTTCCTCACCGTGGGAATTAAGGCGGAAGTAGTTTGTGGATTGAGCGCCGGCGTTCCAGTCGTTTTCGGTGAAGACCTTGTAGCCGTTGGCCGGAATGGTGGTGGCAGCGGGAATGCGGAATTTCTGCGGCACGGTGCGTTGGTCGGTGAGGTACCAATTGCTAATATCGATATTGGTCGGGTAGGGATTATACAACTCGACCGAATCCAGTTCGGGGAGGTCGGTGTGCGTCAGAGCCTCATTGATAAAGACGCGCGGGATATTCAGAGGCGGGTCGTCGGCGCCCGGCGAACCGCCGATAACAGTGCTGGCACGCCAGTTGAGCGGGTTGGCCGGGTCGGGATTGAAGTTGGGATTGACTGGGACCAGAGAGAAACCGGTCCCATCCGGAGACGACGGCCAAGGCGGTCGTGTGCCGTAGTTGACCGAGAAGATAGGCGCGCCGGTAACATGGACCAACGTTAGGGTCTCGCCGCTATTGGACAGCTTGCCGGCATAGACGCCGTCCACATGAACGGCGGGATAGCGATTGGTGAAGGCGACGGGGTTGCTCACTAACACAAAGAAATGGCCCGGAGCCAGGAACGTCCCGACCGGGAAGGTGTAGCTGATGCCGTTGGTAAAGTGGAGTCCGCTGAGCTCGAGGTTGGTGGGTGCCACGTTCTTCAGTTCGAGGAACTCAAACTCGTCCCCGCTCAGGTTGGTTGTGCCCGGCGGATGATACATGATCTCCGTGAGCAGCAGATTGGTGAAGTCCTGGATGATGAAGAAGGTGGCTTCGGTGAGCGCGGTCCAAGTGGCGCCGCTCAAGACGCGGGCTCTGAAATGCGCGCTGCGGTTCAGAGTGACGGGGCCGGTATAAACAATAGCGTTGGGTGAGATGGCGCCGCCCCGGAGGCGCGGGTCGGAGCCATCGAGGGTGTAATAAATCGCGCCGACGGGCGCGCTGAGAGTGAGTTGAAAGCCATTACTGACGATGCCGCCGAACTGGTTGAAAGAAGGCGCAGCCACCACGGGGAACCATGCTTTGGCTTGAAGCTGCCCAAGCACAATTCCGGGCCGCTGGTTGAAGTAATCCCCATAGACACGGTTCATTTCGGTGACCCATTCCACGTCGCGGGTCAACGGTATGGCCCGCTTCGCATCTCCCCAGCGCGCGGATTCGCTGGCGATCGCGCCGTAAACCTCGTTGCTGCGAGTCTGGAATCGGGCGCGGCAACCTTCGGTGGTAAGCACGCCGCCGTTGAAGAACTGGCGCTGAACGTGGTCGGCGACGCGCAAGCGGAATTCGGCGTTGGCGGCCAGCCGGGTAAAAAAGTATTGGGGGTTACTGCAGGCCAGGGCGGTTGCGGCGCCTTGCTGAGTCGGGTCACCCGCGGGGAATGGCCCGGTGCGATCACGATGGAGTTCATCGGTGTTACCCAGGGAAGATTCATGGAGGAGAGTGTGCTCGGAGTCGTGGGCGAAGAAGCGAAAGCCGCCGTAGAGGCCGGTGCGATTGCGCATGCCGTACATATTGTTTGGATTGGTGTCGCCTATGAAAGCGGAGATGGGGGCGTCGATGTTCCCGGTGAAGAAGATGACGAGCATGTAATCGATAAGATTATCCACATCGAGCAGATTCTCGTAAGCCGGATTGGGCGTGCCATCGACATTGAGCCCCTGGACTTTGAAATAATCCGCGTTCGCGGAGAAGCCATTGGTGGCCGCCTGCCAGAGGCGAGTCCAGGCATCCATGTTGCCGTCCGTGGCGTAAATGGTGTAGCCGGCGCCGCCGGTATCAACTTTGATGACGTCATAATCCTCTTTGTTCCCCCCAAAGTAGGTTTCGCCAAAAGAGGCCTCGGGCCGCTCGTCGGTGTTGAATAGTCCCCAATACTCGCCGTTGATATAGAGGTGGTAAAAGTCGCCGCGCTCGCCCTGCTGGCCCTGGGCCAACTGCGTATCGCGCGAGAACTGGTCGCGGAGAGCGATGAACCGGTAGTCGCCTTCGAAGCTCCAAGAGTAGTTCTCGAAGGTGCGCAAATCAAAGCCGTCGAAGGTATCGGCGCCGCCCTGGCTTGCGAAAGCCGGAAACTCCAGTTGGGCGGTCCCGTACTCCGGGCGGAAAAAGAAGCGAAAGGCGTGTTTAGGGTTGCCGGTGCTGCGGCTGTAGCCGCCGCGGATGCGGATGCCCGCGTTGACGTGAAAGCCCTTGGTTCCATCAGGATAAATCAACTCGATGGCAGCGGGTCTTTCCCAGTCGATCCCGTCATTACCCGGGTTGGCGTAGATGCCCGTCGTCGGGTCAAAGAGGTTCTTCAGATCCGTCGTGATGCAGTAGGAGGGGATGGATTTGAGATCGTTGGTGAGCTCGGAGCTATAAGCGGGATTATTCACCACGTCAGGGTCCATGCCGTAGTCAACGACATTTGCGCCCCAACTGGCGGGCCAACCGGGCGGTGTTTCGCCGTTAGGCGACTGATGGACAACGTCGCTCACGAAAATGAAAGATTCGGTGTCCACGTCGGAAGGCTCGAATCCATCTTTGAAGGCGGCGGCGCGAATGACGGTGGTGCTACTGATCGGCAAGGGCGTCGAGTAGATGGCGCCATTAGTCAGCGAAGGTAGGGAGCCGTTCGTGGTGTAAATAATCGTTGCATTGGCGGTGGCCGAGGTGATCGAGAGACTGAAAGGAGAATCATAGAAACCGCGATTCGGGGTGAACTTGGTATCGCCGACAAAGGCGATGAACCCGCTGTTATTTAACGCGCCCGGGGTTGGGGTCGCAAAATACATGTTGGTCAGCGCGCCGGCCTTGTATTCAACCAGCTCCGGCAATACCAGGAAGTCGAAATCAGCGGCACTCTGATTGAGTCCTTGGATGGCCAGCTCGTTCGCGCCCGCTTGGAGCGCGCTCAAGAAGTCAGAGATGTTGATATCCTCGAAGACGAGCGCCTGGGAGTTCGGGTGAGGGGCGGTGGCGGCGGAGTTCCACTGAGGCGCAACTGGCCCGTTCCGGCTGGCGATTGACGTTCCGTTGAGGTAGGCGACGAAGCCGTCGTCATAACACATGCGCAAGGTTAAGGATTCCAGTGTGGCGGGGTTGCTGACGTTGAAGGGGACCCGGAGGTAGGCGGAGCTATTGACCCCAAGCATCTGCGCTTGGACATCCGTGGCGATCAATGGCCGATAACTGGCGGTCCCGCCGCCGCCCGACACCACCGGCGCCTGCACCGCCAATCCGCCATTCGCCACGTCACCCACAAGGCGGAAATTGGTGGCATTCCACGAGCCAAAACTCCCTTGCGCCGCGTAGAGCTCAACTTCGGAGCCCCCGCCGCATTCGTAATACACGAGATCGAGGGGGTAATCGCCCGCCGTGGAAAAGTAGAAGGTCCCCAATGTGTCGCCGGGGCCTCGCGGGTCCGGGTAGGAAACGTTGAAGCTGCCGACCGAGAGGCTGAACCCGTCGTCGCTGTTGACGCCGAAGGTCCAGTTGCCGGGCGCCGGGATGGTTATGGTTGCGGTGGCTTCGAGGACAAAATTGTCCTGGTCCACTCCGATGGTCAGGCCGGGGAAAGTCTGGTCGTTGCCATAGTTGGCTGAACTGCCGGTGTTGAGGTAGTTAATCACTGGGGCATTTTCCGCATAGACAGCCAATTGCTGAGAGGGGTTGGTGATGACGCCTTGTGCAGCCGGCAGGCTGCAGGTCCCAACATTTGCGAGGTAATTGTGAATGGCGAAACCGGGGACAGCCGTTTCATAGCCGATTCCGGTAGCGCCTGCGGTCCAAGTTGAGTCGTTGAATCCGATCTGCGTCCATGTTGTTCCAAGGCTGCCGTCCGTCGGGATGCGGACCCTCGCGAGGGCACCGGAGGGGACGAGCGTGTTGGTCGTCACATCCTGGGCCAGGCCATACGAAACATCAGGATACTGAGGCGGAAATACCGGCGCGAACTCGGTGGCCACACTGGCGTCCGGTTTCAACAAAGCGAGATACTCGCCGCTGGCCTTGAGACTGAAATCGGTATGTAGCGGCAAACCTGGGACCGATCGATTCTTGCCGGAGGCGAAGACAACCAGGAACCCTTTGGCGGTGAGATTCGTCGCCGGGAAGAGCCACCGCTTTTGGTGGGTTGGATCATCGGTGAGGGCCCAGCCGGCAAGGTTCACCGTGGCGGGACTTGCGTTGTAAAGCTCGATCCAGTCGGGGAAGTCGTTGTCCTCGTCGGCCAACGTCTTCTTGTTGTCGGCCATGAACTCGCTGATGATCACCTGGGCCGGAGCGGAGAGGGTGAAGACCAGCAGGCAAGTCACGCGAACAATGGACAGGAAGGTGGATTTCATAAGATTTGTCTCGCGGCCCCAAGGCCGGCAAGACGGTTTGAGCGAAGCTAGCGGCACTGGATGTTTGTATCTAGCAGAACGTCGGATGTCAAGGAGACCATCTCAGGCATGCGGAGGATGGGCGCAGGTCGGTACCGCCAGCGGCGCCCGGCATGGAACAGAAGCATCAAAGCGGGGTTCGCTGCGTCCGACTTTGCTGGGCAGGCCAAACTAACCTCCTTTCCGGGGCCGGGGCCGGCTCACTCGATCTTCGGCGCCTCCAATGTCTGACCGCCCTGATGGTGAATGGCTTTGGTGATCTTGCCGGCGTCGTTCTTCATGAACTGAACTTGCGCATCCACCACTTTCCAGAAGAATTCGGTGGGGGATTTGGGATAGATCTCGAATTTAGGCTGGCCGGTTAACTGCGCGAACAAGTGGTCGCCTTCGCGGCACACGGTCAGAATGGCCTTGCCCTCGCCGTAATCGTATTTGCCGACGAAGGCCTCGTAGGTTGCCGGATCTACCTTCGCCTCCTTCATATCTTCGAGCCGTGGCGCATTGATGGTCTGACCACTTTGATGGTGGACCGCTTTGGTCACTCTGCCCTGGTTGTCTTTGACGAAGGTCACCTGAGCATCCACCACCTTCCAAAAGAACTCGGTGTCGGAGGCCGGGAAAATCTCCACGCGCGGCTGGCCGGCGAGTTGGGCGTAGAGGCGCCGGCCTTCTTTGGTCAAGGTCATGACCCCCACGCCGTAGTCGTAGCGGCCAACGAGCGCATCGAAGGCGTCTGGCGAAACGCCTGGGTTGACCTGGCGGGTGGGGCGCGGGCCGAGCTTCTCGCCGAGAGAAATCTCGGTGACCAGATGGGCCAGTTGACCCGGGTCGGCACCGGGAGTGCCCGGCAGCGCATTGGCGAGGATGGCGACGGTGAAGTTCTCGCGCGGGAGCCGCATGATGATGCTGCTGAAACCATTGAGTCCGCCGCCGTGGGAAATCTCCTGTGCGCCGCGCGTATGGGCGATGAACCAGCCGTAACCGTAGCCGTTGCCTGAATCGTCGTCCTTGTTATCCTCCGTCTTCACCGGTGTCCAGGCGTCTTTCAGGCTGGCCTCCTTCAAGACTTTGCCGCCGAAGACCCCCTCATTCCAACGGAATAAATCCTCCACCGTCGAGTAGAGGGCGCCGGCGCCACCGGCCCAGGACATGTCCCAGTCCAGCGCGTTGGTGAACGCGGCGCCGGTAAACTGATAGCCCAGCGCCTCGTGCTCGAGCGCAACGCCGGCGCGGTGGACACCGGTATTAGTCATGCCCAGCGGCTCGAAGAACGTCTGCCGCAGGAACTCGCCGTAGGATTGCCCGGAGACTTTCTCAATAATGCGGCCCAGCAGGAAGTAGCCAGAGTTGTCATAGTGCCATTTCTTGCCCGGGTCGAAGTCGTAGGCATCGTTCTGAAACGATTTGATCAGGTCATCCGGCGCGATGGGCGAAGTGACCTTGTCCATGAAGCCCGGTTTGTCGGTGTAACTGCGGATGCCCGACGTATGGGTGAGGAGATGGCGTAGCGTGACCTCATCGCCGCGCGGGAAGTCGGGGAAGTACTTCGAGAGCTTGTCCTGCACGCTGAGCTTGCCTTGCTCTTGCAGTTTCAGAATTGCCGAGGCCGTGAACTGTTTGGTGATCGAGCCGATGCGGGATTTGGTCTCAGGCGTAAAGGCGGCGCCGTGGGCCACATCGGCCAGGCCGTAACCCTTCTTGAAAAGAACCGTCCCATTTTGCGCGACCAACATCGCCGCGCCGGGCGCGCCGTTGGTGAAGACGCGGGTGAAAAGCGCATCAATCAGTTTGTCCGGCGGCGGCATCGGGGCATTCGTGACGGCGCCACGGCTAGCCAACAACCGCATCAGCTCAGGGTCGCCGCGCAGGTGGGCAGCCTGGTACGCCGTCAGACCGGGTTTGGCTTGCGCATTCACATCCAGGCCCTGTGCCAGCAATTTCTCGATGGTTCCCGCATCGCTGGTCAACACCGCGCCGATCAGCTTGTTGGCCTGCAAGTCCTGGCTCAACAACCGGCAGGTGAAACTCCAATCGCCTTGGATATTCTGCACCTTCAGCAGGAGCTGATTCTTGCCGGCGGCGAACTCCAGCGGCACTAAGTCGTCATCCGGGGCGCAAGCGCGGGCGATCCAGTTCTCATGGACCAATTTGCCGTTGAGCCAAACCTTTACCGCATCGTCGCTGCCGAGACCGAGGACGCCCCGGGTCTTCTCGGGCACCTCAATTTCAGCCCAGGCGTAAGCAATGGCATAATCGCTCGGGCTGGCGCCCGCTTTCAGATCCACTACATCGCTCTTGGACTTGACTGATTCCCATTTGAGCTCGCGTTCGCCGATCCTTTGCTTCAAGCCGGGTCGCGGATGCGCCTTCGCTTCACCGCCCTGGACCTTGAGTAAATCCTCGGCGAATGCCTTCTTTTGGGCTTCCTCGGCCGGCTCGCCGGCCTTCTCAGCCGAAATCGGGATGGGTTTGAGCACGAGCCAGTTTCTCATGAACTCGTCCGGTTTGAGGCCGGCGTAGGCGGCGGGATCGCCGGCGCTCAACGATGCCGCGCTCAGCAGCAGGGCCAGCGTGTGGCAATAGATCTTGGAGGATAAGGAGGGCCGGTGCTTATTCATAATCGGATAATGTGATCGTCATGTTCTCACCCAGTCCTCTTGTACCGCCCGGCTGAACCGAAGACAAGCGCGATGAGTTGCAATGCCCGACATGACATTCTCATTAGTCCCCCTTTCTGCTCCACTCTCCGCTTCGTCCCCTTTCCCCAAACCACGCATCCTGGGTTCATCCTCTATAGATGGACAGAATCTGTCACTTAAACCGGGTCTTCACGGAGTCGAGTGGGTGAATTTGGGGGGCGGAGGGCAGTTCCAGGCCCTTTGACGGGCCGAAATGAGGGTTTGACCGCCCCACGACACGGCCAGGGTTGATCTCCGCTGGATT
>Ga0182014_10002034_pt1 | contig 26129 bp, 22 predicted proteins | sample 612S2DmetaG_FD_120489 | JGI IMG/M metagenome (GOLD analysis project Ga0182014, IMG submission 120489) | Permafrost microbial communities from Stordalen Mire, Sweden - 612S2D metaG | ecosystem: Environmental > Terrestrial > Soil > Wetlands > Permafrost | place: Sweden: Stordalen | collected... | reverse complement strand
CGCCGCTTGAAATTTTACAGCAAAATATTGAAGGCAATGGGATACAATGTTGAACCTGCTGCATCCGGTAAAGAACTCCCAGCTCTCTGCTGAAGGAAGTTTCATACGAGCCATTTTTTGATTCTTTCCGATTGAAAGGTTGTATATTCATTAAGAGTTACTTTTTGTGGATTACAGGAAGTATTCATTAGGAATGAAACAGAGTGTCCTGATTAATTGCCATGTAGGTTTTACCATTTCGGGAAAATGATTGAAAACCGTTGAGCGAGTATGTTACATTTTTACTGTAAGATCAGTTCCAAGCCTGATTTTGTCCGAAACCATTTAAAGACGTACAATGGTAACATTTTATCAGAAGGCTAGTTGTTCTGAGATAAGACAGTAAGAGAATTTGATGAAGAAGAGCATGTATAATAAGACGATAGGCGTAATTCATAAAGAAACAGGAATGAGTATTTAAGGTTATGAAAACAAAAAATATTAAAAATCTACGTCATGAAATGATGTATCCATTTAAGAGGCAACCATACTCATATAGTTGTGGCGCTTCGTGCTTAGAAACAGTTTTAACTTTCTTTGGCTATAATGTCAGAGAAAGTGAGATAATGAAGATAGCAGGTACATCTAAAAAAGATGGAACATTAATAAAAGGAATAATTAAAGTAGCTAAAAAATATAAGTTAAAATACAAGATGCATGAAAATATGGTTATTGACGATATTAAGGCTTGTATTGATAAAAATATTCCTTGTATGTTAGCTATCCAGGCTTACCGCGATAATAAAAAGGTAAAATGGGAAGATGATTGGAATGATGGGCACTGGGTAGTTCCTATCGGTTACGATAACAAATATATTCATTTTGAAGATCCGGCATGTCAATACAGAACATTTCTTTCTTATAATGAACTAAATAAAAGATGGCATGATATAGATACGCCAGATAAAAAATTATTTCATTTTGGTATCTCTTTTTACGGTAAGCCTGGAAGGTTCGATGAGCATGAATCAATTCATATGGATTAGATAAGGAGAAAATATTAGTAAGGTGGTAACCTGTATTAACTAAATGTAGTATTACCACTGTGTAGTTCGCAACGAATCAAGAACCTGCATTTCGGCCCCTACGCGATTTCGGATTCATGGCCGGTTATATAAGGGACTGGAGTTGTGGAGGATGTATGGAGTATTTGTGCCTTCACTTCTTGGGCTGTTTAAGCTCATCCTCGACGACCAGCCTTCTGCGGAAAGCTTCCGCCTCGCTTCCGAACATCTGGTCCTGTAAATCGTATATCTTCTGTGCCTTTTCGTCGGCATCGAGATTGTTGTTGTTTTTGATCTCGTTCTCCTGGGCTAAGTAGTCTTCCTCGTTCTTCTTTTCGTCGGCCGTAGACCTGTCAACATCGTCGAGACGGCGCGCCTGCTCCGGCGTGAAAAGCTCTTCCCGGAACTGCCGGATCTTCGCCTGTCGTTCTTCATCCGACGTCATCTCAGCCATGTCTTTCTGGTATATCTTTAACTTCTCATGGTAACGGTCCAGCGGTTCGGTGTCATTGTCTACGATATCAGCTTCGTCACCCCACATGTCCTTTTTCAGATCGTTAAGCTTTTTCTCCTTTTCCGCACCGTATAGTTCCTGATTTCCGATAATCCTCCCGCGCCTGATTGGATATTCCTGCAACATCACGATGGGACCGAAAAGGACGTCGGCATTCTCGTCGCCGAACACCTTCCGCCGATAGTCCTGCAGCTTGTGGAGATAGTCGATCGCCTCTTCCGGTGTAGAAGGCCGGCCCCATGTCGTCATCTTGTCATGGACATCACGCTGGTAATAGACATAGGTTTTGTACACTGTGAAAAGCTTGTCGGCTTCGTCCGGGGGCATGACAGTGTTAAGATAATCCCGCACCGACTGGAGGAGCTCTTCAGTATTTCTCGAATCTTTGAATTTATCATCCAGGAAAAGGAAATACTTCAGCGTATAGGAATTGATTGTGTCCTTTTTGAAATAATCCTTCGCGGCATCTGCTTTAAACTCGCTCTTGCCAAGATAGATCCGGACGTCCTTCATACTGATTTTTGAGTTACGGTCAAAAACGTACCCTTCCTGTTTTTTCCCCTTCGTCATAACGACTGCGATGATGATTGTGATGACGACAGCAAGTACGATCCCAGCCATAGCAATTATCTTATTTTTCTTCATGAAACAAACACCTATTCTCACGCCGACCGCACAAATCGCGGGTATGAACCCCAAAGAAAGCTTCGGACTATTATACCCCTGCTTATGCGGGATAATTCGGCTAACGCTTCAAACTTCACTTCGTTCTTTTTACCACGGCGCTTTGCGCCTGATATAATTCGTCCAACAAATTTCAGCGCGCTTCGCTTCTGAAACTTGGGACTCATTATCAGCGAGTCTCATTAAATTGGAGTTTCACAAATAAAGAAGAGCGGCATCTCGTCATGCCGCTCTTCATATTATGCAATATAAATCGTACAAATACTTTCCCGCTTAATACCCCTTACCTTTCAGGTCTGATACCATACTCACATAGAAACCCGGGGCATCAAAGAACGGTGTAAAATCAAGGAACTGGTCGCACGTATTCACATGTGATACACCGCCACCGAATATCGATCCTCCCTGGTTTCCTCTATAGGTCCCCCAAGGGGCCGACCATGTGGAAACAAGACCATCATTGGAGCCTTCATACCACTCTAAAATCGCCCAAGACACGCTGAAGAGTACTTTGTCCAATATGGGGGGGAAATTCATGGTCGATGACCAGCTCTGATAGTAAATGCCCGAAATATTGGGTGTTTCGGGATTGAACGTGTTGGTCATAAAGTTCACGCTAAGCCATTTCGCGCCCGCCTTGGCGTTCTGTTGTCCGCCGAACATCCAGAGATATATCTCAGTCACCAGACCGCTTATCCATCCGCCCACATCCGCATCAAGTCCCAGTAATACGTCAGCTATCGAGCTGCCCCGGTTCGGCGAGGCAACGGTAGTCAAAGATGCCACATAGGGTGCCATGCCAAGGTTTGATATCATCCACCGGGCGTCAAGCCCTCCCTGTGAATGGCCGATGATGTTGACCTTCGCCGCTCCCGTAGTGGCGAGGACTTGCTGCACATAGGTTTTCAACTGAGCCGCCCGGTCCGCGGTGGACGCCATCGCTGTTTGGTTAGACTGATACACCTTGGCCCCATGGCCCGTCAGCGTTGATGGTATGTTATACCAGTATCCGATGCCGAGCTTTCCAGTGTCGGTGTAACCCATGCCATGAGATAATACGATTGGATATTTTGTCGCGCAGGTAGTGTCAGCAGATGCAACGAAAGGGAACGCGCCTATTAAAAAAATAAAGCAAAAAACAATCATTAACTTTTTCATACATTTTCTCCTTAGAAGGTTAAGTGAAAGTTAGTAAAAAAGTTAAAAAGTTACGTGGTGGATTTTGGCCTGGCAAACCGATTGATGAATTTTCTATAGTAATTTAAGATACTCCATATGCCTCCTTAAATCACTGACTTACAAGCGACTTATAAGCAATGCTAACTTCCAGGGGGGATATGTAAGATCAATAATATATTTTTGTTTTTTTAAATACTACTTATTTCTATTTGTCAATAAAATTTATTTATTAGAGGAAGTTAAACACTTAGAACTGGTATTATTACTTTTCCCGGCGGATGACATGCACCGCCGTGGCTTTGAATGAGGCGATTACAGTCCTGCCTTTCACGATACCTAAATCTTCATATGATGGTATTGTAATATATGTAACTAAAGGAAATCCGCAATCAAGAGTCATTTTATAAAAATATCCCTGGCGGATGACTTTGGAAACTTTCGCTTCGAAGATATTTCGCGCACTTATTTTACCCTGCGTATAATTGGACACAGTCACATTTTCCGGCCTTAAACAGCAGTAAACATTTTGCCCGGGTAAGAAATCGCCCACGGCCTCAATAATCTTTCCGGCAACGATAATCTCCATCAATCCTGCGTTACTGCTTTTGACAGTGCCTTCCAATATTGATTCCGTACCGACAAAGTTAGCCACAAATTCAGAGTCCGGCTGATTAAATATTTCAGCTGTCGTTCCCGATTGCACGATTTTACCAGCATTCATAACGCTTACATCCTGCGCCAGACGCAGCGTTTCTTCACGATCATGCGAAGCAAGGACTGCCGTTATTTTTGTTTCTTCCAATATCCGTTTTAAGTCGTCAATGATATTTTCCCGCGATGGCGGATCCAGCGAGTTAAAAGCTTCATCGAGTAAAATGATTTGCGGTTTGATAGCAAAAGCGCGCGCCAGCGAAACCCTTTTGGCTTCTCCTCCAGAGAGTGTTTTGGCCAATCTTTTCGCCAATTGGCTTATTCCAAAATAATCCAGAGCGCTCTGAACACCATTTCTGATTTCTTTATTTTTTAATCTTCGAAATTTTAAGCCTATTGCCACATTTTCATAAACGGAACTATTCAGAAGCAGAGGTTCTTGAAACACAACGGCAGCGTTGCGGCGTAACATGGCCAGATCAGCCCTGCTTTCCACCGGCTGTCCTTGAAAATACAGTTTCCCCTTTTGTTGTTTTAATAAACCCGCCAGCATTAAAAGCAGCGTGGATTTGCCGGCGCCGTTGGGTCCGATCAACGCCAGTATTCTTCCCTGCTGCACCTGAAATTCGGGAATATCCAATACGGTTGCGCCGCCGCGCTGCAAAATTATATTTTCTATTTTTATCAGGTTTTCAGAATTCATCGCGGATTCTGCCTTTGCTGTATCTGTGTGAGCAGAAGATTAACCAGGAAAGCAAGCAATAGAAGGATAATACTCAGCGCGATGGCAATGTCAAAATTTCCCTTGCCGGTTTCCATAACGGTGGCAGTCGTCAACACACGCGAGTATCCTTTGATATTACCGCCGACCATCATGGAAGCGCCCACTTCGGAAATGACCCCTCCAAAACCAGCCATAATCGCCGCCAGCAGAGGTAATTGCGCTTCTTTGATCAATGCCCACACCATCTGTAACCGGCTTGCTCCCAAAGATAGAATCTGCAGACGCAGGTTTGGCGGCAGGTTTTGAATAGCGGCAAGAGATATACCCATGACAATCGGTGTGGCAATAATCGTCTGGGCAATAATCATGGCAAAGGGAGTATAGAGGATTTCCAGAAAACCGAAAGGCCCGTTGCGCCAGATCAAAAGCGTTACAAATAACCCCACGACAACCGGCGGCAAACCCATGCCTGTATTGATTAAACTGATGACAAACTTCTTCCCGCGAAAGTTGTTTAAAGCAACAGCTATTCCACTGCCCCCCCCGATGAAAATACTGAGGAGCGTGGCTATCCCCGATACTTTCAGAGACAGCCACGTTATTCCCAATACTTCAGGGTCAAAACTGATGATCAACTCAAAAGCCTTAATTATCCCTTGAACAATTAATTCCACTTTATAAAACCTACGACACTTTCACTAAAATTATTTGCCCAAATCTTCCACCTTTTTGCCGGCATCAGGGAAAAACAAAGGAGTACCGTATTTATCAACACCGAAGGTCTTTATTATTTTCTGCGTCTTTTTAGAAACCATGAAAGCGGCAAAAGCTTTGGCGCCTTCGACATTGACTTTCGGCCACTTGGCGCTGTTGACTTCAATTACATGATAAATGTTGAGCAGAGAGGCATCGCCTTCCACTAAAATATCCAATCCCAGATTTTTCTTAAGAGCCAAATATGTTCCCCGATCTGTCAGCGTGTAACCTTTTTTCTCCGCGGCAACATTCAAAGTCTGTCCCATGCCCAATCCGGTTTCCTGATACCACTTCTGTCCGGCGGGAGTTATGTCTGCTTTTTTCCATAATGTTTTTTCTTTCGCGTTCGTTCCCGAATTGTCTCCGCGTGATAAAAACAAACCTTCCGCTTTGGCAATCAGTTTAAGAGCTTCAGCAGAAGATTTCACGCCTTTGATCCTGGCCGGATCAGCCGCCGGCCCGACGATGATAAAATCATTGTGCATCACCAACTGGCGCTTGATGCCGTATCCTTCTTCAACGAACTTCTTTTCCGCATCCGGTGAATGAACTAGCAGAACATCAGCCTCGCCTTTTTGTCCCATCGCCATGGCTTGACCGGAACCTACAGCAATCGTTTTAACAAAATAACCTGTCTGTTTCTCAAAGATAGGAATCAAAACATCTAGCAATCCCGTATCCTGAGTGCTGGTGGTGGTCGCCAGAATGATATTTTTTTGTTTGGGCGCTGCCGTTCCGGCAAAAACATTTGCTGTGCCGAACGCGAAAAGCAACACGGCTATCATTAACATCATTATAACTTTATTGTTTCTGAAAATTTTCATGATTATTCTCCTTTATATTAAATTTCTTTTTTATTGTGAAACTCCAATTCTAAAAGCGAAGCGCATTGGAATTGGTAAGTTGAACAATCCCGCATCAAGCGGAGGAAATGAATCTCAAAGCTTGCTTTGGGGTTCATTTCCGTGATTTCTTTTGCGCTTTTTGCCATTCCAGAGAATTCGGGAAGAAGAGTGGCGCGCCATATTTATCCTTGCCGAAATCCCTTATTATCAGCTGACCTTTTTTAGGCGATGTCAGCCATTTTACAAACTTCATAGCATCCTTCGCATTGACCTTGGGGAATTTTGCCGGATTAACCGGTATCAATGAAATATAATTAATCAGCGCTTCATCGCCTTCAACTAAAATAATTAATTTGATCTGATCTTTCAGAGACAGATACGTGGCTCGGTCAATGAAAGTATAGGCGGACTGCTGATCGGTATATTTCAATGTCGCAACATTGCCCTCTGATCCCTTTTCGTAAACAGCATACCAAGAACCGGTAGGTTTAATCCCAAGCTTCCCCCAAAGCTCCATCTCAGCTACATTTGTTCCTGACTTGTCGCCGCGGCTGATGAACAGAGACCTGCTGTCCATAATTTTCTTTAACGCTTCCGTTGCTGTTTTTGTTCCCTTAATTGCCGCCGGATCAGAAGCCGGTCCGACAATAACAAAATCATTGTACATCAGGGGAATCCTCTCGGTGCCGAAACCATCAGCTATAAACTTTTCTTCCAGAGATTTGGCATGAACCATAACCAGATCAATAGCGCCCTTGCGGGCGATATCCAATGCCGCTCCGGTACCCGCACCAACATGACGCACACGGATGCCTGTATCTTTTTCAAACTGATCTTCCAGAGCGCTGACGATACCGGCGTCAATCGGGCCGATCGTGCTGGATAAAAACACAAATTTATCTCCATTGGCAGCCATTGCCAGAGACGACCAAAGTAAAACAAGAAGCACCACAAATTTTCCAACAGATACTTTCATTTTCTCCAGCTCCTTTCGTTCTTCTATTCTATGGATGATTTCTCTAAGAATGCAGAATCCTGCCGGCATCCTTAAAATTGTAATTCCCGATTTTCTCTATGCGGTTTTTAAATTGGTCCGACTGAAGTGTCTCGATAAAAGCCTGAATAGCGGGTTGAAAAAAAGTGTTTTTATCGAGAATCATGTCAAAACGCTCACTGACCAGAGGCTGAAACTTCAGGTCTAATATTTTTGCCACAGCGGCAGACGCGATCCCGACATCAGCCTCACCCGAAATGAGAGAAAGTCCGACTTCAAAATGCGTATAGACTTCATTGTCATAACCCGAAATCTCGCCGCAAGTAATACCTTTGTTCTTCAATTCATGATCCAGCAGAAGTCTGATGCCTGAACCGCTCTGCCGGTTGACGAAGCGAATCTTTTTATTGGTGAGACTTTTCCATCCCTTAAAAATATCAGACTTGGATTTGGCGATCAGAAAACCGATTTGACGGTAAAACAGATTCACAACGACCGGATGATGATCCGGGCAATACTGTTTTAAATAAGGCGTATTATAATCACCGGTCTGCGGATCAAAGAGATGAGAAAAAGCAATATCCGTCAGCCCCGTATTGAGAACTTCCAGACCGCTGATACTGCCGGTATTGGCGGAAAAAATATTAAAGGCCGGGTGATCTTTTTTGATGGCCGTCAGAAGAATGTCCAGTATCGGATCATTACTGCCGGCCGCCAAAAGCGCGCCTTCAATTTGATTGACTCTTTTTCTAGCTTGTTGGAAACCATCTTGCGCGCTTGTTTGTATCCATTCATCAATGAGTTTCACCGGGAATATCCACTTTCCGGTAGCCCGCGTACAGGGGATTTTTCCGGCCTTGATAAGCAGATAAACCTGTTTTTCATGAATATCCAGATATTTGGCAACTTCTTTGGTGTTCATCAATTCGCTGGACATAGCCCCCTCCTCAAAATGATAGTGAATACATAAATTATATAATATCAAATTTCAAGGTAATAATCATAAATTATGCCTAATTATTACCAATTATTCTAATTTCAACAATCTGATAATATGGTCATAATAATATTGACCTTACTTTCTAATTTGGGTATTAATTAAAATATGATTTATTAATAAAATATTTATTATCCCTCCGTAAGATAAGTGTAAAGGATTGGATAAGGAGATTTACAAAAATAAGTATAGAAATAAAAGCCCCCATGACCTGAAAAATCGTCAGTATCGTTGTTCATTTGGATGATCAGATCAATGCTGAGGATGAAGTCGTAATCATGGACGCCATTAAAATGGAATTTTTTATATATGCGCCAGATAAGGGAACGGTCAAGGAAATAAAAATCAAAGAAGGCGACTCTGTAAAGACGGATCAAGTTCTGATGATCCTTGGTTAGTAAATACATACTCCAGTGGGAACACACAAACACACAAACAAACAAAGGGACACAACCAGGGAAATAGGTTATTAAGAAGCATATTACATTTGTTGTTCTTGATGTTCATAAAATTTCCAGTAATGTTGGATTAGCGGATGCCGACCGTAATTGCGATGTCAGGTACTATGGATCCATTGGTGGCACCCTTGACGATCTTAATTGTCTTGTAAAATAACTGGTATCTCCATCAAGAGAACTTCACTTTGTATACAAGGCCGGTCCCTGTGATTATAACATCTTTCGTTCTTGGACAGTCATAGGATTTGACTGTGCCGTAGCCTCCCCCGTCACATATACGCAATAGTCCCGCTGATATGAGCAAAACAGATCACCGAAATGCCGTAATTCTCGCCCGACTTAACCGTGCGGGGGATTTGACAATACCCACAGTAAAGAAACAACACTTGAGGACTGCGTCCAACAACTGGAACAACTGGTGGACAAGCTCACACTGGACTTATTTTCCCGGAGAGCGATTAGGCATTTCTCGCAACATTGACACTGTCCTGTGTCTTAAGCTATGGGCATGGCTATTGTCCATCGGCATCATCCAAAGGTCGTTATCCATCACTTTGATCGTGGTGTCCAATACGCGTCCCACGATTATGTAGAAACGCTCTTAAAATACGGCTTCCTGATCAGTAGGTCCCGCAAGGGGAATCCCCAGGACAATGCCATCACTGAAAGCTTTTTCAAAAAGGCCAAAGTAGAAGAAGTCTATCTATGGGAATACCCAACCTTAGAAGATGTTCAAATTCGGCTTCCTTTTTTTATCCAAAAAGTGTACAAACGTATGCATTCCGCTCTCGGATACAGGCCACCGGTGGAATCTGAAGAACTGTTTAAATGAACTACCCCGCAGCAAGCTACGGGGTATCAAAAGCCTCTATAAGGAATAGGCCTTTCGTAGCAAGCTAAGGGGAATTAACCCCAAACAAGATTAAAAACCACAAACCCGGCGCGACAAAAAGGCTGGCTATGCCAGTGCGGCAATAAGCTGGGTGGAAAATACAAATGTCCTCAATGCAGCAATAAATATAAAAAGGCATCAAAACAGGGGTTGCAAAAATTAAAATGAAAATGCTGCTGATTACAAGTAGTTTTCCCAATGATAAAAGTATCGGCGGCGTATTTATTCCGGATACCATTAGAACACTTAATTCTTTAGGCGTACAAGTTCATGTTTTAACGCAGAATTGTGATGGCTCTGATTCTATCACTAAAACATTATGGGATGGATGTTCCATAACGTATTTCGGCTGGCGCGGTGGTGATATACCGCTTGTAGAATTGATGAGGAGACGGATTTTCGGAATCCCTTTAGCATTTCAATATTTCATAAACGGATATTTATCAGGAAAAACTATCTGTCGCCATTGGCCGCCTGATATAATACTTGCCGAATGGCTTATACCATCAGGATTAATAGCTGCTATTATTTCCAAATTTACAAATATACCATACTGTTGCCGGGGGTTGGGTTCTGATGTTTATTTAGCATCTAAAAACTCTTTAATCCGCCCCTTTATTAAATATGTTGCCAGAAACAGCGCATATCTTTTTGCCGATGGTTTTGACCTTTGCCGAAAAACATCAGCGCTTGCCGATGGTAAGGAATGTTATTTTGCGGCCACTGCCAGAAAATTGGAAAATAAAAAATCTGATTTTCTCCACCTTGATGATACCGGACTTTTTTTTACTTTCTGCAGCATAGGCCGGCTTCATCGTGTTAAGGGATTTGATTTTTTAATTAAAGCATGTTCACTTCTTCAGAAGAAAAACATAAATTTTAGATGCTATATAGTCGGCGAAGGAGAAGAAAAAGAAGCTCTCGAAAATTTAATTAAGAGTTCAGATCTGGATAAAAACGTAATTCTAACTGGAAGACTGGAAGATGGCGATATCAGCGATCTCTTCCGTCATGTTGATTGTATCGTTATCCCGTCTTTAAGCGAAAGCATCCCGCTGGTTTTATCAGAAGGAGTAAATGCAAATAAACCTTTTATCGTAACAAATGTCGGTGACATGGGTTATCTTGCTGAAAAATATAAATTAGGATATGTTGTGGAAAAAGAAAATTATAATGACCTTGCCGAAGCGTTAATAAAAATGAGCAATGTAAAAATAAGAGCTTCATTTTATGATAAGCATAATTATGATGAACTAAGTTCAATCTTATCGCCTGATTCAGGGGCAAAAGCTATTTATGAGAAAATCAAAGAATTAAAAAGTGTTTATTCCCCTGCGGCAGATACCGCAGCGTGAAATTATTATTTATTTTTTATTATTAGAAGACATTTAGACTAAATGGAAAACAATCTGACAATTATTATTCCCGCTTATAATGAAGAAGAATCATTGAAAATTTTTCTTCCCCAATTGATAGAATTTTGTAAAACAAGATCATTTCAGCTTGTTGTTGTTAACGATGGTTCGACAGATAATTCTAAAAATATTATTTCAGAAATATCCAAAAAGTATAGCTTTGTTAAGTTAATAAATCACAAGGTAAACAAAGGTTATGGTGGTGCAATTAAAACAGGAATTACCGCGTCTCAGACAAAATATCTAATCACAATTGATTCAGACGGACAACACGTGCTGGAAGATGTTGAAAAACTTTATAAATTAATATTGGAAAAAGATGCCGATATGATAGTAGGAAGTCGCAAAGGACAAAAAGAAGCAAGTCTATTCAGAAAACTGGGAAAAAACAGCATTCGCTTCCTAGTAAAAAGATTAATGCCTTTGAATATTCACGACATTAATTCGGGAATGAAAATTTATAACACCAAACTTGCAAAAAAATATATTTCACTTTGCCCGGATTCAATGGCTTATAGTGACATTATGTTACTTACTTTTATTTATCGGAAACATTTGGTTTTGGAAGAACCTATTTCCATTAAACCAAGAGTTGCAGGTAAAAGCACAATATCAGTTTCAACCGCAATCGAAACAATTAAAGAAATCATGAATATTGTTGTTCTGTTTAATCCGATTTGTATATTCTTTCCAATTGCATTTTTCTGTATTTTATTTGGTATATTATGGGGATTGCCATTTCTTTTACTTGGTCGTGGAGTGAGTAATGGTGCGATTATTTCAATTCTTTCGGGAATTATTTTCTTTACACTGGGATTGATAGCAGAACAACTTTCGATGATCAGGAAGAAAGATATTAATGATTGAATAATGATCAATTGATAATTTGTGAATACTTCATAAATATTTTGCGATTGCTTTTTTAATAAAGACAACACCGAGATGATCTTTATAAACTATTTGCCGGTCTCGTTCATGAAACATCAGTGTGTGGTTTTTCATACCCGCTTTTGATATTACTACATCATGGGTATATTTTTCAATAAAATACCCCCTTTGTCCCGTCCAAGCAAAAAATCAAGGAGAGATCGATACGTCACCACCACGGCTATAACTTTTGCGTCGGTCATTCCCGATAAAACAAATCTTACCTGTAACTATGAAGCAAAGCACAATAGCTGTCAAGTGGAGCTATTTATTATGCCTTCGATTGATCTGCATATTCAAGGCATTTCTTTCTTCTTGGATTTCTACATGTATAGAATTGATAAAGCGAGATTGACTTTGATAGCCCGAAAACTTTACACTCAATATCCTCGAAAAAGAACTCCAGCACCCCTTGTATTTCCTTCGCCGTGTTCACATGCTCATACTTCATAAGCAACCCGTAATCAAGACCATATTTAATTTTGAATTCAAGACCGGTAGTCATTTTCCAACCCAATGTCCAAAGAAATGTCCCTTCACTGGGAATGGCAACACGCATCACACCTTTATCCGCCAAAAATAGTCCACACCGTGCTACAACTTCTGGCAGGTTGCATATATGCTCAAAAGTGGCGACTGAAGTTATCCTATCGTAAAGAAAATTGCCCGGCACTTCAGAAATATCTGAGTAGACATTACGAACTCTTTCCAGAAAAGGCGATTCCTTATAAAGATCCCTAAAAGGTTCGACAATATCATAATGACCAACGTCAAGTTCATATTGTAGTTGATTGAGTGTTCCTGCACCTACCTCCAAAGTTGTTTTTCTTAAGCCATGCAAGTTGCCAAGGTCTTTTGCTACTTGATTGTGCAACCAGGACTCCATTCTTTGCGCTAAAAATGAAGCTTTCGTTTGACCCTCTCGGTTCGATTTGTAATGCATTGTGTAGATCACTTCGATCTCTCTTGGTAGTCGAGGACGTGTCTTCGGAAATTTGTCAAACATAGTTGTACCCTTTTATTTCATGCATAATAACAACCCGACAGATACTTTTTACAACCAGGCCTTATCTTCATTTTCCATTTGATCCCGCTGAGGCGGACTGTTTTTTAGAATCCGACGCAACGAATGCACTGGTGTGCATAGAATATTCTCTTGAAAAAGTTGCGAAACTGGTTGGATAAAAACTCCTTATTTGCTGATTTTAATTCCATTTGCATTAATTATATGATAATTTAAACCATTATGCAAAGAAAGTGAAAATATTCCTTTGCTATTAATGAAAGCGGTTTTGGATGAAAAACATTTAATCGTAAGTAATGTGGGTTAGAGGGTTTTGTTTGCTGAAAAATATAATTTAGAATATGTTTACATAGACAGGAAACCATAATAGTCTTGTAGAAGTTTAATAAAAAATAACATAGTAGCAGGTTAAAAACCTGCGGACAATCCCGGAGATTAACCACTTTCATCTCAAGTATCGCTCAGGACAGATGAATCACATGAGAAAAATCAATCACTCAGCACTTTTTGTCGTTCTGCTTGGTATAATGATTCTCATTCTTTGTTGTACGCTTACAAATGGCCATAACTGGGGCGATGACTTCTCACTCTATATCATGCAGGCAAAAAGCATTATCGAGTTAAACCCTCTCAGCTCCATAGTGGCAAACCGCTTCACGGTGGAGAATTCCTCTTATACTTTTGGGCCAATTGCCGCCCCGTGGGGATTTCCTGTCTTGCTTGTGCCGTTCTATGCTATCTTCGGTCTTAATATGATCGGCTTGAAATTGGTGGGAGTGATCTCTTTTCTAATTTTTATCATTTTACTTTGGGTAGGATTCCGGAAGTATCATTCACCAGTTTGGTTGTTTTGTCTGGTATGTTTCTTTTCCCTGAATCCAACTATGCTGTCGTTTACAGATCAAATTCTTACTGACTTGCCATTCCTTCTGGTATCGACCGCCAGTGTTTTATTTATTGGCAGGCTGGTCATCGAAAAACGTAATCTCATATCCCCAATTTGGGATTATATCCTTCTGGGGGCCATTATAGCCGGTGCGTTTTTCATCCGAACAAATGGTATTTTACTTCTCATAACACTTGCCATTACTCAATTCATAACTCTGGCTCTGAAATTACGGCGCGGAAATTTCTCCAATTGTCAATATTTCCGTAATCTGCTTTCTGATACAGGCTTTTTATTGAAAAGGTTATCGATAAATCTGATCCCCTATGTCTCCTTTTTTTGTATTGCTCTGATATGGGAAATGATTCTCCCTCAGGGTGGAGCTTCTAATTTAGCCACCTTGAAAAAAATTTCTATAGATATCATTAAGATCCAGTTTGACTATTGTATTGATCTGCCCGTTGAGTTCTTTACCGGTGTGCCTCACCACTACTTGTTTTATTTTGCAAGTATTCCTATCGCTATAGCGGGAATCATTAGAAGGTATCGGTCCGATTATCATATTGTTGTATATATAATTCTGACCTTTGTTCTTTACACTTTATGGCAGTGGTGGCCGTCCTTTCCGGGACTCCGGTATTTATTTCCGATTCTTCCATTCTATTGTTCATTTGTAATTACTGGGTTGGAAATTTTTCAAGGTGGTAAAACAAACATAGAGCAAAAATTACGTAAATGGGTTTGCCTTATCCCTATTCTTATTGTCTTCACATATTTCGTAACAAGCTCAGTGGGTAATGCATATGTAAATATGATTCACCATCGTGAAACCATTTTCGGACCCTATACCGTACCCTCTCAAGACATGTTTTCCTTCATCAGATCAAACACAGAAAAAGAAAGCACTATCGTTTTCTTTAAACCCCGGCTTATGAGAATGATGACAGATCGAAAATCACTCATGCTAAGAAATAAGGAAGAGCTTTCGCGCGGAGACTATTTATGCTTGTATCTACCAGTTCAAGCAAGAGATCAGGTATCACCGGATACAATGCGAGACTTATTAAAACAAAAAGCCGCTTCTCTCATTTATGAAAACAGTGAATTTCAGGTGTACAAGTTAACTTATAGCAAAGTTCCATTTCTGAATTGGTAATTATGGGTGAATGTAAGGAAAAAGGAATAAGAGGTAATTATGAGTGTTAATAAAATTCTAGTCACCGGTGCCGGTGGTTTTATCGGCAGCCACCTGGCGGAAAGGCTCTCCGCACTAGGCAATAAAGTCCGTGCCTTTGTTCATTACAATTCTAGGAGCAGTTGGGGATGGCTGGAAAATTCTTCCTTTCTCAATAATATGGAAATCTATTCAGGAGATATTCGTGATTATGACTCAGTACGAAATGCGATGAAAGGATGCCAGGAGGTTTATCATCTGGCTGCACTAATCGGAATACCATATTCTTACGATTCTCCCCTTGCTTATATTAAGACCAATATCGAAGGTACTTATAATGTATTAGAAAGTGCACGTCTTGGAAATTTTGAAAATGTGATTATTACCTCAACGAGTGAAACATACGGCACAGCTCAATTCGTACCCATTTCTGAAAATCATCCTCTTCTAGGTCAGTCACCTTATTCGGCATCAAAAATTGCTGCTGATCAATTGTCATTGAGTTATTGGCTTTCTTTTCGGCTACCGGTAAAAATCGTCCGGCCTTTTAATACTTATGGCCCCCGGCAATCATCAAGAGCTATAATTACTACTGTGATAAGTCAGATACTATCCGGTAAAAAAATATTAACTTTGGGCAATCTCTCCCCTACTCGTGATTTAACTTTTGTGAAAGACACTGTCGAAGGTTTTATTGAAATAGCTAAAACCAGCAGCCTTACCGGAGCAGTCACTAATATTGGTAGTGGTTTTGAGATATCCGTAAAAGATTTGGCAATAAAAATCGCTCGGCTTTTTAATATAGAAATTGATTTCCAAACGGCATCAGAACGCCGGCGACCGGAAAATAGTGAGGTTGAACGCCTTTTTTGTGATAATAATAAAATTATTACAAATACAAAATGGCGTCCTCAATATTCACTCGAACAAGGCCTCATGCAGACCATTGATTGGATAAAAAATAACATTCATATCTACAAACCGGATATCTACATAAAATAGGTGATAATATGCAGGCTATAATTCTGGCAGGCGGCAAAGGCACGAGATTAAAACCTTATACTACTGTTTTACCTAAGCCACTCTTACCGATAGGAGATATTCCCATTCTGGAAGTTGTCATCAAACAACTCAAAAATAATGGGTTTAAAAATATTACCATGGCTGTCGGGCACCAACATGATCTTTTCATCGCCTTTTTTGGAAATGGGGATAAATGGGGCATCCCCATTGAATATTATGTTGAAAAAGAGCCACTGGGTACTGCCGGAGCAATTCGTCAAATTGATAATCTGGATGATAATTTTTTAATGATGAACGGTGACATATTGACTGATCTAAATTTCAAGGAACTCTTTAATGTTCACAAGAATAAAAAAACGGATCTAACTATTGCTACTCACCGAAGGATACAGGATATAAATTACGGAACATTGGAATACAATCATGAAGGTTTTTTAACTAAGTTCATAGAAAAACCATCAATTCCTTTCAACGTCAGCATGGGAGTTTATGTTCTTTCCCGAAGCGTGCTATCTCTTATACCTAAGAAGGGCCGTTTTGACTTTCCCGATTTAGTTCAAAGAATACTAGTGAAGAAAATGCATGTATATTGTCATCCCTATGATGGTTACTGGATGGATATTGGACGCCCCGAAGATTATGAACAGGCAATTGACGATTACGAAAATATCAAGGATCGACTATGAATAATCCAAATCCGGTAATTCCTCTTTTTGATCTGAACTATGGATCAGAGGAAGAGGAAGCCACCCTGCGTGTTCTGAGAAGCAAATGGCTTACCATGGGTCCGGAAACGGAAGCGCTGGAATACGAATTTGCCGAATATTTAAAAGTAAAGCATGCCCTGGCAGTAAGCAGTTGCACCACGGCTTTACATTTGGCCAATCTGGCCGTTGGTGTAAAACAGGGAACAGAAGTAATCTGTCCTTCACTTACTTTTGTCGCCACATCTAATTCGGTTATTTATGCCGGCGGAACTCCTGTTTTTGCCGATATCACTTCAACGGGCGATTGGACAATTTCTCCCAATGAAATCAAAAAAAAGATAAACATAAATACTCGAGCAATAATAGTTATGCATTATGGCGGTTTCGCCTGCCAGATGGATGAAATACTCAACATTGCCAAAACAAACAATATACAGGTAATCGAGGATGCTGCTCATTGCCCCGGTTCAACTTATAAAGGGAAAAAGTTAGGATCATTTGGTGATATTTCCTGTTTTTCTTTTTATTCCAATAAAAATATTTCAACCGGTGAAGGTGGCATTATTTGCACTAATAATGACGATTATGCAAACTACATAAGAAAAATCCGTTCTCATGGAATGACCAGTGCAACATTAGATCGACATTACGGCCATGCATATAGCTATGATGTAACTGTCCTTGGTTATAATTACCGAATTGACGAAATTCACGCCGCCCTAGCCCGTTGTCAATTAAAGAAATTGGAAACCGGAAATGAACGCCGCCGCCTGGCAGCAACTCGTTATAAAGATGCATTATCTAAGATTGACAAAATCAAATTTCCATTTGATAATTATTGTTTCCCAGCTAATTATCATATCTTTCCTATAATTCTTGATGAAAGTATAGACCGGCACAGCTTGATGGTTTTTCTACGGGAAAAAGGCATTCAAACCAGTATCCATTATCCGCCAATTCATAAGTTTAGTTATTATAGGACTATTTTGGGGGATCAAATTCTGCATAATACTAATTTTGCAACCCGGCATGAATTAACATTACCGATGTATCCCAGTATTACCGATGATCAGATAGATTACGTTGTTGATGCCTTGATTAATTTTATTTATGGAAAATAAATTACCCCGGAGATACTACTTGAAATAATGCAATCATCCAAATTTACCAATGTTGCCCAATGGGAAAAGAGAAACAAGATATTTAGGTCAAGTCCCAAAGAAGTTCTATTCAAAAGTTTGCCCAATGTTTTTAACGAATATATCCATCATTGGCAATTAAAGAAAATTTTATCGGAAATTGCGCCGTATTCCGGAGAAATTAATATTATAGATATCGGCTGCGGTTACGGAAGAATATCCCTAATGTTTTCAGAAAAATTCCCTGATGCCAACATAACCGGAATTGATATCAGTAAAAATTATGTCGAGCTCTTTCAGAAAAAAACCGGGGAAAATGCTTTTGTCGGATTTGCGGAAGATTTCAGCCTGCAATCAGATTATTACGATTACATAATATGCATAACCGTTCTGATGTATATTGATAAAGATAAAATTGAGAAAACCATATCCAACTTTCTTTGCCATTTAAAAAAGGGAGGGGAAATATTATTAATTGAGCCAAAACACTGCAGCATATACTTTCAGATGTGTTTTGGTTTATTGAATCTGTTAAGTAAATTTAAGAAAATTGCTGCATTGAACACCGGCGGGAATAGTTTTCAATATCATTTTCTTAAATCACTTGTCCATAAATCCGGGAGTAAAATCATCAGAAAATATCGTCTGCCCGTAACTACATTATTTTCTCTTGCCATATATATTTTTGCTAAAATTTTTACTTCCGGAAGACGCGTTCTTTTCAATTTAATTTCCAGATGTGATGAATATTTTAAATTTACCAGGCTTCCTTCAATATATATTTTAAAGTTGTCGAAAAATAGTGACTATGGAATTATTTTCTAAAAACAAAAAAAAAATATATAGTAGGACTTTGTTTATTGTTGTCCTCACTTTTGTATTATATTACATAGTCGAATCTTTTCACGATTTATCTGCTCATCTTCAGCAAATAAATTACACAAGTTTATTTCTTAGCTTTTTTTTCACGTTAATATCTTATCTTTTAAGTTTATTCATCTGGATCGACATTGCCGCCTCATTTGGATTAAAGACCAGCTTCATGTCTGCAGCTCGCGCCTGGTCATTATCTCAATTAGGTAAATATATCCCCGGAAAGGCCGCCCTAATTCTTGTCCGTCTTAACGCATACGAAAATCATCCCAAAAGAACTGTAGCGGTGGCAACAATAGTGGAGTTTATAGCAGCTGTTATAGCCGCGTGCCTGCTCATTCTTTTTTCCATTTTTTTTATGAAAAACATAATCCCGGGATATCTAAGAATTATAGCCGCATTATTATCCTTATTTTTACTTGTTTTGCTTCATCCAAAATTACTCAAATATTTAACCAACATATTACTGATTTTTTTCAAACGAGAACCGATTGAAGATTTTCCTTCGTTTGGTTTGATTCTGAAATTTGTTTTTATAAATATGTTGATAGGAATTCCTTATGGTCTAGGACTATTCTATTCCATGGATTGCTTTGCCGATCTCAGTTTCAACTATTTAATTCCGATGATCGGAATTTATTATGCAGCATCTCTTGCCGGAATCGCCGCGCTTTTTGCTCCGGCAGGCCTTGGCGTACGAGAAGGAATAATCTTCCTGATCCTTCCCACAATTATTGCAAAAGGAATTGTTATTGCGGGAACGATAATGATCAGAATTGTTTCTATTGCCGTAGAAATATGTTTAGCGTTATTTTTTTACTTTTATCCTCAAAAAAATAAAACTTAATGGTACTATAATGTTTACTAAAGAAAATGGATTTGCGCTGCCTGGTAATTGGCATTTCCCTGATGGGAAAAAATATGCCTTTACCTTCATTTCACTATTAATTATTTTGATAACTGTTTATTCTAACAGTTTCTATGGCGAATGGCATTTTGATGATTCCGTCAATATTGTCGACAATCCCTTTATTCAAATAAAATCATTTTCCTGGCCGGAAATAAAACATTGCGTGTTCGGTATTTTTCAGGACAGACTACTGCGGCCATTGTCTTATTTCAGCTTTGCCTTAAATTATAAATTCGGCGGAATGGATGTCTTCGGGTTTCATGTGGTTAATTTTATTATCCATTACCTGGCGGCTGTTTTTCTTTTTCTATTTATTTATAACACTCTTAAACTTCCTCTGCTTCGGGAAAAATATTCTCTCATCGCTTATCCGGTTGCGCTACTTTCAACTTTTTTTTGGGCATTAAATCCCGTTCACGTAACTTCCATTACCTATGTTGTGCAAAGAATGGCTTCCATGGCGGCACTATTTTACATCATGTCCATGTATTTTTATCTCAAAGGCCGCACGGCTCATAATCTAACTTCTACTATTTCTTTTTTTATTTTATCCCTCATCGCCGGCTTTGCCGCTGTGCTTACCAAAGAAAACGCGGTCATGCTTCCGGTCAGCATTTTATTATTTGATTTATTTCTAATTCAGGGCGTAACTAAAGAAAACATAAAGAAATTCAGCAAGATTTTATTTTTACCTCTTTTGCTGATTTTAATTATCGGACTTATTTATACAGGTGGTTTTTCCGATGCTTTCGGGGGATATGAGCTACGTGATTTTACCATGACGCAAAGGCTTTTAACCGAACCTCGCGTCATCCTATTTTATCTTTCTCTGTTGTTTTATCCGATAAGTTCCCGCTTAACTTTTCTTTATGATATGGAAGTTTCCCGTTCCCTATTACAACCGTGGACCACTGTTCCGTCAATTTTATTGATACTGTTCATAATTGGTTTCGCTTTCTATATAGCACGTAAACGTCCGTTAATTTCCTTCTGCATTATTTTTTATTTTTTAAATCATCTTATTGAAGGCTCAATTTTTAATCTGGAACTGATTTACGAACACCGCAATTACTTACCTTCAATGCTGTTGTTTATTCCTTTGGCGGAGTTCATAATTTATGCTCTCAATTACTTTTCCTATAAAAAAATCATCCAGTTTATTGTTGCTTTGGGCATAGTAATAATATTAATTGGCGAAGGTGACATTACCTACAGCCGCAATAATATAGTCTCCGATGATTTTCTTTTATGGTTTGATAACATTGATAAATCTCCCGGATTGAGCAGACCTCATGGTAACCTAGGCCGAATCTATTATATTAATAATGAAAAAGAAAAGGCGCTTCAGGAATATGAAAAAGCGATAATTTTAAATAAATTTGGAAGCAAGGAAGCTTTAGCGATTCAAGAATATAATTTAGGTCTTTTTTATTTTGAAGAAATGCAAGATGATCTGGCCATGGACTACTTTAGAAAATCTTCTAAAATAATGCCTAGATATATCCTGAATATTATATATATCGCAAAAATAAAACTCCGACAAAATAAAATTAAAGAGGCAAAACAAATTATCAACGATAAATTAACAAAATATCCTCGTAATTCCGAACTATTGGAATTATACAGTTTCATTCTATTGAAAGATGGCCGGATTAATGATGCTCAATTTTTTGCCAGAAAATGTCTGGCAAAAAATTCAAATTCGCCGCTGGCGCTCGAGACTATGGCCGAAACCTGCCGCATAAAAAATAATTATTCCGGCGCCATCTATTACTGGAAATCCATCCGGACGCTTTATTCACAAAATGCTTTTGCTAATCTGGCGCTAATTGACTTATATAAAAAAACTAAAAACACAAAGATGCTTAATCAGGAAATTCGTCTCTTATTGTATTTGCAGGTTTCTTTAAAATTAAGTGAATATATTCAGCAATTAAAAAGAGATGAGAAGCTACTTGTTTACCTTCCTAAAATTGAGAACTATTCATTTATCACTGGGAAATGCTCCTACGTTAATTGAATCTGCTTTTATACATAACAACCATATGTGAAATTGTCAAAGCAAGTATAGTTCAGGATAAATAAATTGATTAATTAATTCTTTTTTATAGATTATAATACAAAGAAAAAAATTTTGGCGGCTGTTTTTATGAACGATTTGACTTGGGTGATTAAAGGAAAGTAACGCCGGATATGTTAAATAAAATAAATATCAACCCCGACAGACAGAAACTAATCGTTTACATCGTTTTAACTGTTGTTACATTTACTGTTTTCTGGCAGGTGAATCAATATGATTTCGTTAATTTCGATGATCAAGTTTATATCACGGGAAACAGTCATATCCAATCGGGTATCACACTGGACGGATTTCGTTGGGCGTTCAATACAAGATATGCAGACTTATGGCATCCTCTATTATGGATCTCCTTCATGGTCGATTATCAGCTTATTGGCCTGAATGCCGGCGGTTATCATCTGACTAATCTTATCATGCATATTCTGAGTACGTTGTTGCTCTTTTGGCTTTTTAACCGTATGACCGGGACGATCTGGCGTAGCGCCTTTGTCGCCGCTGTATTCGCTCTTCATCCTCTTCATGTGGAATCAGTCGCCTGGATAGCCGAACGCAAAGATGTCTTAAGTACATTTTTCTGGATGATGACTCTCTGCCTTTATGTCTATTACACGGAGAAACCGGCTATAAAAAGATATCTGCTCGTTCTTTTTTCATTTGTGTTAGCTCTGATGAGTAAGCCCATGGTTATCACCCTGCCTTTGGTTATGATTCTTTTGGATTACTGGCCACTGAAACGCTTTGAATCGAAGAAAGGTAATTTGATTTTATGGCAACTGAGGGAAAAAATACCTTTCTTTATTTTGTCTGTTGTTCTTGTTATCATTACTCTTTATGCTCCGGACATGCCGGACATAAAACAATTTTCCCTAGGTTCCCGAATCGCGAACGCTCTTGTTTCTTTTGTAATTTATCTGGAGAAAACATTCTGGCCTCATGACATGGCTATTTTCTATCCTTTTCCAGATCAAATTCCGATATGGAAAGTTTTCTTTGCATCTTTGCTGATTCTTCTTATCAGTGCAACTGTCATATCAATGATGAAACGCCTGCCATATCTTTTTGTCGGATGGCTGTGGTACGCGATCACCATTGCCCCGGTTATCGGAATTATTCAGGTCGCAGACTACGCGATGGCCGATCACTATCATTATCTGCCCTCTATCGGCATTGCCGTTATGCTGGCTTGGGGCATTCCACTTTTTTTCCCACGCGAAAGCACGCGCAAAAATATTTTATTCCCGGCGACAATAGCCATCCTTGCTATTCTGGCGGTTTTAACCTGGCGGCAATGCGGTTACTGGAAAAACAGCTTTGAGCTCTGGAATCATGCCTTAAAGGTAACAAAAGATAATAATGTGGCACATATCAATTTAGGTGTTGTACTGATTGACGAAGGAAAAATAGACGAGGCTATTGATCATTACAATAAAGCCATCCGCATAGCACCGGATTATGCCGAAGCCTACAGCAACAGGGGGCTTGCTTATAAGAAAACTGGTCAGTATCAATACGCCATTGAGGACTTCAGTAAGGCCATCCGCCTGAAACCGGATTGTTCTCCGGCTTATATCAACAGGGGAAATGCTTATAGTGAACTCGGTCAATATCAACGCGCCATCGAGGACTTCAACGGAGCACTACGTCTGAAATCGGTTTATGCTGACGTCACCTATAACAACATGGGAAATGTTTACAATAAACTCTGTCAGTATCAAATGGCTATCCAGGACTTCAGTAAGGCCATCCGCCTGAAACCGGATTATGCCGAAGCCTACAGCAACAGGGGATTTGCTTACGCTAACCTCGGTCGGTATCAAATGGCTATCGAGGACTACAACAAAGCACTATGTTTGAAACCGGATAATGTCGAAGCATACAGCAGCAGGGGGGCTATTTACGCTAAATTGGGCCAGTATCAACCGGCCATCCAAGACTTAAATAAGGCCATCCAACTGCAACCTGATTACACTCTAGCCTATAACAACAGAGCGAATGTTTATTTAAATCTGGGCAACAAAGAGCTTGGTTGTTATGACGCGCGAAAAGCGTGTGCGCTGGGAAATTGCAAAACATTAGAAGCAGCTAAAGGTAAAGGATATTGTCATTGAATCAAGTTTGTTCTGATTGGCGATACTTGACTTTATTGGAAAAAGCGTGCCATTGAAAACTACAATGAAGAAAAAATACACTTACCTCATCGTAATATTTTTAATTATTGCTTCTTTTATCGCTTATGGCCGGATTTTAGGCAATGGTTTTGTTGGTTTTGATGACACCCTATATATTACCGAAAACAATCATATTAAATCAGGCATTAATCTGGAAAATATTAAATGGGCGTTTACAACTGTTGTCGGCACTAACTGGCATCCTTTGACCTTACTCTCTCATACTCTGGACTGGAACCTATTCGGAGCAAGCGCTTCCGGCCATCACCTCATTAATTTGCTCCTGCACATCGGCAGTGTTCTCTTTTTATTTTTCTTTTTCGAAAAGACGACAAAGTCCCTCTGGCCATCAGCATTTGTCGCGGCGCTTTTTGCCTTGCATCCCCTGCGGGTGGAATCCGTAGCGTGGGCCGCCGAGCGCAAAGATGTTTTAAGCACTTTTTTCGGGCTGGCGGCTTTATATGCTTATGCTCTTTATGCCGAAAAGTTTCAGTTTTCTAAATATTTTCTTTGTCTGATATTTTTTTCTTTGAGCTTGATGGCCAAACCCATGCTGGTCACTTTGCCTTTTGTCTTATTGCTTCTTGATTATTGGCCGCTTGGCCGCTGGCAAAAGGCACTTAAACCGGTTAATAGGCAGGTTGTTAATAATGAGCTCTCAGTAAAGAATGAAGGCGAAGAGATATCCGCTGTCAAAAATCGCAGTCATTTGACCGGCAGGCTTTTGGGGGAAAAGGCGCCTTTTATTTTCTTAACAGTCGTTTCGAGTATTGTGACTATCTGGGCTCAAAATAAAGGCGGTGCTGTTGTTCCCATGGAACATCTGCCCTTTCCTGCACGGATTCTGAATGCGATCATTTCTTATGTTTCATATTTAGAAAAAATTTTCTCGCCGGTTGATCTGGCAGTATTATATCCCTATGAATATCCCTTTCCCTTATGGCAAATCTTAGTTTCCTGTTTTATCTTGATTGGAATTACTATTGTTGTGATTTATGCTATTAAGAAATTACCTTTTTTATTCGTGGGCTGGTTTTGGTATTTGGGAACTCTGATTCCCGTAATCGGTTTGTTGCAGGTCGGCACACAAGCAATGGCTGACCGCTATACTTATCTGCCATCTATCGGCATTACAATCATGCTGGTTTGGGGTATTCCTCTTTTGTTCCCACGCGCAGACATGCGTAAAAAGATTTTATTCCCGGCAGGAATAGCCTATCTGGCCATTCTGGCAGTTTTAACGTGGCAGCAATGCGGTTACTGGAAAAATACCAACACTCTCTTCAGCCATGCTTTGCAGATTACGAAGAATAATCATATAGCGTACAATGTCCGGGGGGGTACTTATGATGAACTCGGCCAGTATCAGTTAGCCATCGAGGACTTTAATAAAGTCATTACCCTGAGACCGGATTATATCAAAGCCTACAACAAAAGGGGGACGGTGTATTTAAATCTTGGCAACAAAGAGCTTGGTTGTTATGACGCGCGAAAAGCCTGTGCACTGGGAAATTGCAAAACATTAGAAGCAGCTAAAGGTAAAGGATATTGTCATTGAGTCAAGTTTGTCCTGATTGGCGAGACTTTACTTTACTTTAAAAAAAGATATCTCTGAAAATCGAAAAAGAATCACGCCGGACATTCAGGCTGGCGTTAAAAAAAAACGCCCAGGGAAGCGCTGCCATCATTTACTGTAATGACAATTACATAAACCAATGAGACTGAAACCGGCTATGCTAAATAAAATAAATATTAGTCCCAGAGAACAGGTCCTGATCGTTTATATCGTTTTAACTGTTGTTACATTTGCTGTTTTCTGGCAGGTGAACCAATTTGACTTCGTTAATTTCGATGATAATATTTATGTTACCGAAAACAGCCATGTCCAGTCTGGAATAACATCGGATGGATTTCATTGGGCGTTCAGCACAAGATATTTCAAATTATGGCATCCCCTTGTATGGCTGTCTTTTATGCTCGATTATCAACTTATTGGTCTGAATGCCGGCGGTTATCATATTACTAACCTTCTCCTGCATATAATGAGCACCTTACTGCTGTTCTGG
>Ga0182014_10002033_pt1 | contig 26130 bp, 20 predicted proteins | sample 612S2DmetaG_FD_120489 | JGI IMG/M metagenome (GOLD analysis project Ga0182014, IMG submission 120489) | Permafrost microbial communities from Stordalen Mire, Sweden - 612S2D metaG | ecosystem: Environmental > Terrestrial > Soil > Wetlands > Permafrost | place: Sweden: Stordalen | collected... | reverse complement strand
CCGCGCTCTCGAATCCCCTTGCCTTGCTCGCCACCGGCTTTTTCCGAGCGCTTATTCAGGAAATGCGACAAGAACCCTCCCACTAAAGCAGGCGTGTTCAGTTCCAGCGGCAGATACATTCCCAGCGCGAAGATCAGAGAGGGCTGGCCGAGCATTTCCAGCACCAGCGTAATCATCGCCCCTATGCCGAACAGGAGGTAGGCGACCGGCTGGCGGCTCATGAATCCCTCCACCAGAGCCTTCATAATGGAAGCCTGCGGCGATGCCAGAACCGGCCGCAGGTCTCCGGGGAGAGCTTCTCCAAATTGAAACGTGTGGGCCAGCATGACAATGGTCAGTCCGGCGGCAATCGCCGATGCGGCGACCCCCAAAAACTTCGCCTTCTCCTGGGCCGCCGGAGTGGAACCGAGCCAATAGCCAACCTTCAGGTCGGTAATCGTCTGCCCCGAGATCGACAAGGCAGTGCAGACCATTCCCGCAATCGCCATCACAAAGAACATGCCCGCCGTGCCCGAAAGTCCGAATCTCAACAGGACAACCGAGGAGATGATGATGGTCAGCATCGTCATCCCCGAGACGGGATTGCGAGCAATGGTCGCGATGGCGTTGGCTGCTACCGAAGTGAAAAAGAACGAGAAGAACAGAGTCAGCACCAGGCCCACCACCATCACGGCGAAGGAGACCGGGAATCGTCCGAAAAAGACCGCCACTCCGATCGCACTCAACACCACGCCGAGGAGAAGATAAACGATGGGCAGGTCGCGGTCGGTGCGTTCCGGTTGGGCGACATCACCACGGCGGAAGGTGCGCAGCGCGATGCCAAACGATCCGGCAACCACCCGCAACGATTTGATGATGCCCACGATCCCGGCAGTGGCGATGGCACCCACGCCGATGAAGCGCACATAGTTGCGATAAATATCCACCGCACTCATCTTTGAAACAGGCATGATGGAGGGGTAAACGGAGGTGTCAATGTGGCTGCCGATGAACCAGATCATCGGGACCAGGACAAAATTGGAAAGAACGCCGCCCGCGCAGAGAATCATGGAACTGCGCAAACCCATCACATAGCCGAGACCCAAGATGAAGCCGATGGCGTCGAATTTGAATACCATCCGAGCCCGATCGGCCAGGGAATGCATTACCGGCACAAACTGAAGATCTACGTACTCTTTCCATACTTGAAACGTGGTGACAAAAAAGTCGTAAACGCCGGCGATGACCGTCGCCTGCAGCAGCAGCCTGGCCGATGAACCACCCTTCTCTCCGGTGACGAGCACTTCGGTGATGGCTGTCGCCTCGGGATAAGGCAGCAGGCCGTGCATCTCACGCACGAAGTAGCGCCGCAACGGAATCAGGAAAAGCACACCCAAACAGCCGCCCGCCAGGCAGATGAAGATCGTCTGAACCGGATGAGGATCGAGGTGCAGGATGTACAGGGCGGGAAGCGTGAAGATGGCGCCAGCAACCACCCCACCGGCTGCGCCGCCGATTCCCGTGATGATCACATTCTCCAGCAGGCTCGACCGTCGCCGATAAACGCGCGCCAGACCGATGGCCAGGATGGAGATGGGGATTGCAGCCTCCATCACTTGGCCGACCTTCAGTCCCGAATACGCCGAGGCGACAGTAAAGATAACGCACAACACAATGCCCCAAAGAATCGATCGCGGCGTGAGTTCCGGCAGTGTAGATTGCGCGGGCACGATAGGTTGGTAGGATTCGCCGGGCTTCAGCGGCTGGCTGGCGTTTTCCGGAAGAGATTTCGTTTCGTTCTCTGTCATCGATGGATAATCCCCCTTGCAGCCCGCAAATTGAAGCTTCTTGGCTGAAATGATCCTAAGCCGGCCTCCGGGTTCATTCACCCCCGGATGCGCCATGCAGTTCACCACCGCTTCGCAGTCGAATCAAGTGTGAAATTCACATTGGCCAGTGACAGTCTACCTCTTGCGAGGCCACTGTTCATCCGGGGAAGGCAAGGTGTTCTGTTCCTGGGTGTGAACTCCCGTGTTGACCAGCCGGAGATTCCTCCCTTGTCCGGGATTACTTGACGTTGCCAGTGCGTTGCTCGGAATGGATTCAATCGCGCACAGTGATGCAAAAGAACCCTGGCTTCAACAGAGAAGCCGGCTCAAGGCCCGGTATCCAGAGAAATGCCGGTTCTTTCGTCGCGGAAGGGTCGGCGCCTCGAAACCGGCAAGTGTCGTGGAATCTAATAGATGTGCCGAGATCGACGATACGGCCAGACGCTACTCGATTCAGGGGATCAATCTGGCAGGACAGGGTTAAAACGATCGGAATCATGCGAATGAGCGCATTGCCCTGTTATCGTCAACCGACGTTCAGACCCGGCAGCATTGTCCAATACGAACCGACTCAAGGCTCGACGACGCCGCACAATCTCATACCTCCTCAAGCAAGCTCGAATTGCGTAATGCCTATCAATTGCCCAGGATTTACTATCGCTGCTGTGTTATAAGCATGGCTCTCTTTTTTTCATTTGTTTAGTTGGCTGCGGCCGTTGGGTGGTACTTCGAGTGCAAAGAGCCGCCAATTTCCCGATTCTCTCGCCAAGCAGAACGACTGCAAACCTATCTGGATGGTCTGAAACAGACCGCCGGGCATGCGGATCGCGTGATTCCCATCGAAAACTACACCAAGGACCTGATGCTGCCCATCAAGCGCAAGAGCTTCGAGCCGATAGCCGCGCGTCGGGCCCCCGGAATCGAGCGCCGGATGCACCAGTCGTTGCATCACGTCGTGGCGGATGCGGCTTGAACGATGACGCGCTGCTGAGCCAAGTGCGCAGCCATGTACTTCTTGCCATGACGGGAAAACATGCACTGGCGGCTTGGATTATCGATGATACCGGGTTCCCCAAGAAGGGGCTTGTTCGGTGGGAGTCGCCCGCCAGTACTCCACCCCACAGACAAAAGACCTGTCCGCGGAGATCCCGGGCTGCGGTCAGTTGGCCAAACAGGAGAAATGCCGCGCGGTGGAGAGCGTTTCACTGGCCACTGAAGAGGCCAGAAATTCGGCCGCCTACTGCCTCTATCTACCTGAGAGTTGGGCCTACGACGAAGAGTTGCGCCAGCAAGCGGGCGTGCCCCATGAGATCAAATTCCAAACCAAGCCGGAGATTGCGCTCGGCCAGATCCGTTCGCTGGTGAACAAGGGCATGCCGCGCGGCGTAGTGCTGGCCGATGCCGCCTACGGCAAAGATAGCGGTTTTCGCCTCTCCCTCCGTGAGGAAGTTCGGCGGCTGAGCAGCAGTGGTGAGAAGCAGAACAGGTTGAATTCGCAAAATACTTTCATGTGGATTACCTGTAGGGTCGCTTAACAGGCTCCATGCCGTTGAAGTACCGCGGGAATGGTTCGCAAGAGAATATCGAAATCGGCGCGCAGACTCCACGTATTGACATACGCGGCGTCCAACTGCGCCCGTTTCTCATAATTCACAAGGCAGCGGCCTGAGACTTGCCACAATCCGGAGAGCCCCGGCGTGGCGCTTAGGGAACCGCTGATTAAGTCGATGTTTTGAAAGGGCACGACTTTAAAGCCTGCCCTGAGCTTGTCGAAGGGTGCGGCGAACTCAATAGAATGATTGTCGGGCTTTAGCCCCTGAGGGAAGTCTTTTCTGGGATTGGAACTTGTTCAGAGCTTCCTTAGATAGCAATAGAGTAGGTTCCCATATAAAGGCAATTCTTTTTCCACGATTGGGCGAGGGCCGATGAGCGACATATCGCCGCGCAAGACATTCAAGAATTGAGGGAACTCATCCAGACTCCAAGTGCGCAGAAATGCGCCCACCGGAGTAACCCGCGGATTGGGGAGATGCTTCTGCATTCTCAAATCCAACTCCGCTTCACCCAACTCCAGATCGGCAACCGGAATCCGCCGGTCGGCATCCCGGCGCAAGGTGCGAAACTTCCAGATGCGAAATGCGCGGCCATTGCGGCCAATCCGCTCTTCTCGGTAAAAAACCGGGCCCTCGGAGGTCAGAACAATCGCTGCCGCGATGATCAGCCCTGGAAGCGCAAAGGCCGGGATCACCACTAGAGAGAAGACGACATCGATGGCCCGCTTGAAATAGCGATAACGCCATGAATCCGTTGGGGGCCCCGCGAACAGCTGGGAACCGGTGGTGAAGATACCTTCCGAAACCGCCGAAGCTCTATTTAGAGATGCGCGAAAGCTCTCATCAAACACTTCATTCCGATTCTGCATGAACGTGCTCCTTATGAAACGGCGCAAAAGATAAAAGCGGCCTATGTTGGAAACGACGCTGAATTGTTCCGCTCTCTACGGCCTTGATGACGAACTCTGTCTGAGCTTCCGGGCTTCACAGACTGCGTTCCCAGGCAAACATTCCGCCTTCGGCATTCCTATTTCAGAAGTTGGATCTCAGCTGCATTGAGCGATAAACCCGACATTAACTGTCCCCAAATCATCAGTTGGTTCATCAGCGAAGGATGCACATCCTTCTCCGGTACGATGACGGCGTCGCCGGGGTAAAGGCGCTTTTTGTAGAAATCGGATTCAAAGACCCCATCGCCCGATTGATAGGGAATGACCGATCCGTCCGCCCGTAGCACGAAGATGCGCTTGCGATCCGCTTCACGGCTGGGGCCGCCGGCGAGACGAAGGTATTCGTCAATTCGGGCACGATCGCTATAGATGAAAGCGTTCTGGTTGAAAACGGCGCCCACGACCTGGATTGTTTCAGGGGTGAATGAAACCGTGAACTGGTCGCCGTCCTCCAGGTTCATATCCGGAATCGCATTCAATCCCGCGCTGTGGGGGCTCATCTTGAGCACGATGCGTCCGGTGGCGCGGATACCGCGAATCCTGTCGATCAACTGGCGATTCGTGGCCGCGACCTGCTGGGCGGCGATGGAAACACCTTGCTGCCCGGAGCCGCTCGATGCGCTCACCAGGGAGAGGCTATTGCGCTCCATCTGATGCGCGACTCGGTCTGCATAGTCGTTCAATTGCGCCTGCTCCAGCGCCCGCGTGCTCTTGCGGGAGAAGTACGCCCCATACAGATAGGCCCGATCGGTCAACCCGCCCGCCCGCGCCACCACCGAGCGCAAGGTTTCGCCAGGAGAAATACTGTAGATGCCGGGATGCACGAATTCGCCCGCCAGTTCCACATAAATGGTCTGCTCCTTGATGGGAAGCGGGATGTCCCGCTGCGCGAAGATGGTGACTACGTCGCCGGGTTCCAGTTCGAGATCCTGGGAGAGATCGTGGTCGAGCACCAGCTTGCCTAAATTGAAAGGAATCAGACGGGTGGTCATGGTGGAACGGTCCAGACGCTCGACCACCGCGCGGTTCCAGTTGGTCTGCGCTCCGGGACTTTGCATGGCCGCCGGCTTCTCCGTCGCGCCTTGTCCGCTGCCGGGCGCGGCGAGCTGTGGCGCGGGAAGACCCAGCCGGGTATGCTGCCACCAGTAATCGCGTTTGACCAGCGCGTCGCGCTCGGGCATCAACTCGCTCAGGCGCATCTTCTCATGCCATTGGAAGCGCCCCGGATTGGCCACCGCTCCGCGCAACGTGACCGCCTCGCGGAAGATGGAAAGGATGGGATCGATGCGCACGATGTCCCCGTCGGCCAGCAGCGCCGCCAGACCCGCGGCATCGGTGGACAGTTCAAAGGAACGGCGCCGCGCCCGATCCTCGATGCGGTCCACGGACAACTTCGCGCCGGAGGCGATCACCGTCCGTCCGCCGGCGGTGTCAAGCAGTTGGCCGATCGACTCCTCGCCGCGCAGTTCGTAGATGCCTGCCTGGCGTACACTGCCCAGCAGCGCCACCTGTGGTCCGGCTACGGGAATATATAGAATGTCGCCCGGCTGCAGTTGCACATCGCCGGATCTGTCGCCTTGGATGAGCAGCGAATACAGATCGAAATCGGCGAGAATCTTGCCTGTGCGCCGCAACTGGATGTGGCGCATAGACCCCGACGCCGAGGGTCCGCCAATGGCAAAGACCGCATCCACCAGAGTGCTGAGAGCGCTGACCGTGTACTCGCCCGGCGCGTGCGCCATGCCGGTGACGAAAATCTGGATGGTATGAATCTCTCCCAGGTCGACACTCAGCTCGAAGTTGCGATAGACCCCCTCGATCACGCTGCGCAGATGCGCCGGGATTGCGCTGAACGGCATGCCGGCCACATGCACAAGGCCGACCTTGGGAAGATAAATGTCTCCCTCGCGGCTGACGCGCAGATTGGCGCTGAAGTTGACTTGGCCCCAGATGCGGATGCGCAGTTCATCGTCCACGCCGACAATCAGGCCACCCGGCGCGGGACCGTGTTCGAGGGGGCCGAATGAGGTCGGCTGGGTGGTGAAGAGCTTGGCTCCATAGATAGGAAGCATCTGGCCGGTTGTGGCGGCCACGAACTGCTGAAACTCATTGGGCGGTTCGGGTGGAGCGGCGTGCATCGGAGCATACCCTCCCTTGAGCGCGCTCTCCGAATAACTTGCCCCGCCGCTGAGGCTCCCATTGGCCGAGGCCGCGTTGGAACGATCCGCCTGGCGCGATTCTGGCGCTGAACTAGATTGAATCAACACCGAAGTTGAATTGTCCGTCGAGGTGGCGATGGATTCCGGCGCTGTTGCGCAACCCAGCGCATCGGGTTCGCTCCCTCCCGCGCATTGCGCTAGAAGGGCGGGTGTTGAAAAAGCGGCGGCCGCTGCGAGGGAAAACCAAAGCAGCACGGCGCTATTGAGAGGAGGGCGACCATTCGAGTGCGCGTTCATTGCCACAATCGTAAAGGCACCCTGGCGGCGATACGGACGAATATCTGCGGCCTGCCGTTTGGATTTTCCCACTCCGCGCCGTTCCCTAACAAAACGGGAATGATGATAAAAAACTGCTCACTTCTTCATTCCCCTTTGTTCGTCTTGCATAAAACTAGATTTGCGAAGCGCCACTGAAAATGCGCAATTATTACCGATCTCACCCCGAGGAAGAACGCGTGCCTAATGAGAAAAACGTAACGACCGACCGCGCGCCCAGTACTTCCGGCCATCCCCTGCTGACTTGGCTGCGGATTGTAATCAACTGGAAGAAGCTGGTTTGGAGGACGGCACTTGCGATCGTCTTTCTGGGGGTAGGAGTTGCCTTCATGCTACCCAACCATTACACGGCCTCCGTGGTCCTGCTGCCGCCGCAGACGGGCGGAGCCTCCTCGTCGGCGGCGATGATGGCACAATTGAGCGGAGTGGGGCAACTGGGCGCGTCCGGCGGCGGCCTGGGCATCAAAAATCCCAACGATCAGCAGATTGCGCTGTTGAAGAGCCGCACGGTGGAGGATGCGATGGTGGCGCGCTTTCACCTGCGCGAGCTTTATCGCCGCAAATACCTCTCCACGGCGCGCAAGAGCTTCGAAAAGCATGCGGAGACCAACAACGGGCTAAAGGACGGACTGATTCACCTTTCCGTAACCGATACCGATCCGCGCCGAGCCGCCGAAATGGCCAACGGCTGGGTGGAGGAATACCAGCACTTCACCGCCTCGCTGGCCATCACCGAGGCATCGCAGCGGAGGCTCTTCTACGAGCGGGAACTGGGCATTGCGCGCGAGGATTTGGCGCAAGCCGAAGAAGCGATGAAACAGACCGAGCAGCGCACCGGAGTCATCGATATCGAGGGGCAGGATCGCACCATGATCGCCTCGGCCGCGGAGTTGCGCGGCCAGTTGGCGGCTAAACTGGTCGAGATTCGGTCCATGCACGAGTTTGCCGGCGAACGGAATCCGGATTTGCTGCGCGCGCAGCAGGAGGCGGCGAGTATGGAAGCGCAGTTAGCCGCGATGGATGCGGCCAGCGACCGCAAGACGGGCGATCTGGTCGCGCCCAAGGGCAAAGTCACGCAGGATACCCTCGATTACACACGCGCCCTGCGCGAGGTGAAGTATCGCGAGAAGGTGCAAGACCTTCTGACGCGCCAGTATGAAGGAGCGCGGGTGGATGAGGCGCGCCAGGGAGCGATGATCCAGATCGTCGATCCGGCCGTGGTTCCCGACCGGCCCACACATTACAAGCTTTGGATTCTGTTGGGGACTTTGCTGGCAGCACTGCCTCTGGCCTTGTTTACGGCGCACGCGGCAGAGATGGCCGGCAACGTGCGCCTCGTCCACCGCAACTTCGGCTCCTGGGGCGCAACCGTTGAGGAACTCTGTCGAGAGCATTTGCTCTGAATGCCGCGCACACGCGGGCCGTTCCGGTTCCGCCACAAGAGCCGCTTTGCTCTCGCATTGCCGGACTGATTCCGTGCCCTTGCATTGGAGGCCGATGGCAACACGTCCCAAGTGGGTTGAATGGCTAAGGCGCGCAGTCGGTCTCGACCGGGCCATTGTCTTTACGGTTGCGGCGCGGTTATGTCAAATTGCCGGCAGCGTTGGAACGGTGCTGCTGATAATTCATTTCTTATCGCCCGTAGAGCAGGGCTATTATTACGCTCTTTTGAGTCTGGCGGCCCTGCAAACCGTCTTTGAACTTGGTTTTTCCTTCGTTATTTTACAAATGGCCGCGCACGAATCCGCGCTCCTGATCTTTTATCCCGATGGACGGATCGAGGGCGATCACGTAGCTCATGCGCGTCTTGCGTCAGTGCTCCAGCTGACAGTCCGGTGGTATCTACGCGCTGCGCTTGCGCTTACCGTCGTTCTTCTCCCCTTGGGCATCCTCTTCTTTGCGCGGATGGCCCACGCTGTGGATCGCGTGCACTGGCTTGGACCGTGGGTTACAGCCGTTCTTGCTACATCCGTCACTTTCTTTTTGACCCCGCTGTGTTCATTTATTGAAGGCTGCAACCACGTTCGTCAGGTTGCGAGACTCCGCATGTATCAGGCGCTCATTGTTATGGCGATTTCGTGGGGCGTGATCGCCTCCGGTCACGGTCTCTATGCGTGCGCGCTGGTCAACCTGGGATGGACTGCGGCCTGCCTGGTTTTATTATCCAAGCAAGGTCCGCTTGTTCTCTCCCTGCTCCGCTATCCGGCGGGTAAAAACGGCATCTCATGGCGAAACGAAATCTGGCCGTTCCAGTGGAAGATTGCGGTGAGTTGGCTCTGTTCCTATTTCACCATGCAGGTATTTACGCCAGTTATCTTCGTCTTTCGAGGCCCGGAAGAAGCAGGCAGAATGGGGGTTTCCCTGAGCATCGTCGGCTACCTTCCCATTGTCGCCCTTTGCTGGATGATGCCCAAGGCGGTGCCGTTTGGCCAACTGGTCAAGTTCGGCCGGCTCCAGGAACTCGACTCTCTCTTCTTTAGAACTCTCAAACAATCCCTGGCGCTGATTCTGATCCTGATAGGAGCATGTTTCACAGCCGTCCTCGGCGTTCAATCCGCCTTTCCAAAGATAGCCTTGCGCTTGGAGACTCCGTTCATCTTCGCTCTGTTGCTCTTCGCCGCAGCCGGCAGTTTTGCGGTGCAGAGCATGGCCATCTACTTGCGCTCGTACAAGCGCGAACCGTATCTGTTCCAGTCGATGGCCGTGGCAGTCCTAACTGTCGTCGGCATCCTCCTCGCAGCCTCTCGCTGGGGAAGCCTCGCGATCGCCATCGTCTATCTTGCAGTGAGCGGCATGGCAGGCCTGCTTTGGGCCACCACGATTTTTCTTGCGCAGAGAAAGTTTCATATAGGGAATTGCGGCGATTTGCCCGATATACCGTTTTGTCCCGCATCGATTGCCGGCGCCGCCGAGGTGGCGCTGCGGAACAATGGCAAGGAAAGGGACACAAAGTGAGCGAAGCGATGGAAACGAGCGGCGCATCCAGGAAACGCGGAATGCTTTCCACGTTGCTTTTTCCGGCGATCAAGACCCGCTTTGCCGTCGCCCTTCTGTTTACCTTCTTTCCTTATGGACTTCTCTACCCTCTCGATTACCCGGTCGGAGAATTGCTGACGCTCTGCTGCTGGATATGGGTTTTTCCGTCGCCCATTGGATGGATGTCTCTTGGATTGATGCCGCTGATCGCCACAACGGCTTACGGTTACTTCGCCTTCAACCTCTTCTGTCTGGTTGCAAACCTCTCATTCGCCTTCTCCGCCTCCCAGTGCGAGAAGTTGCGCATCGGCGATCTGGACGGTCTGTATGAGTTCGCAAAGGGCTGCATGATCGCGACGCTGGTTATTGCCGCCATGCAGGCGATCACCGGTCCATATATATGGGCTCCGATGTTTCCCCATATGCTTCTGGATTTCGGACGCGGAGCGGGCCTGAAAGCGGAACCGTCGCAACTTGCCAGCCTTCTTGCGCTCTACCTAGTTCTTCTTGCCGGACGGATGGAGGGCCTGCGCGCAACTCGCGCACCGCTCCGAAAGTCTCTGTTCAAGGAGGGCATCTGGACCATCGTGGCGACGGTGGCTGTAACCCGCAGTATTTCAGTGCTCATCATTGTGATTTGCTTTGTGGCCGTGCTTTTCATCCAGAAGAGGCACGCTTTTCTTACCATGGTGGCTTTGCCGGCAGCGGTGGTGGTGACAGTCTCTGTTCTCGGAGATCGAATCAGGGAGGCTATGGTGACTGCAGGTGGATCGATGATCGACCTAATTACCATTTCGGTCGGCTCCTGGAGAAACATCCCCGACATCGTGATCCTATCCAATTCCCAAGCTTTTCTGTTTCCTGGAAATCCTGCAGAGATCCGCATCAAGATCAAAACCTTTGCTGCGCTGTTGAGTCCCGCCTTTGTGTGGCTCGAAAACACGTATTCGATTTTTGCGGCAGGTGGAGTCACCGTCGGCCTGCTTGTTACCGCCGTCGTCTTCATCGCAGGATTGGTGGCCGGCAGGAGAAGCTTTTCCACTTCCCCGTCCATGCGTACCACCTGGTTCATGATGTATCTGGCATCTTGGTTTATTTTATCCAAGTATGACCCCTCCGGATGGGTCGTTCTGGGACTGCTTCCCCTAATGCACAAACTGAATGAAAATAACCGGAACGAGACCCCCCGGCCTGATCGGGAAGTTGCAAACTTGGGGGATGGAGATATGAAATCGAGCCCCAAGCCACCCGGCGCGGCGTGGCCGCTTCAGGCATCGCCGAGCAATCCCCGAATGCCAGCGCGCGCATCCGAATAGATTGGAGCATGAGGAGAACCGATGTCGATCGATACAGCTTGTCGCTATATGCTTCGTCCGGAAAGCACCATCTCCGGCAAAGCCGAAAAATGGTTCCGGCTGCTCACGTTCGATGTATGGAAACGCGTGTTTAGGAGTTTCTGCAAATACCGTAAAACCTCCAGTTTCAGGGTCGCCGATGTAGGTTGCGGCCCGGGCTTTTTACTATGGAGCATCGAAGGCCTGTTCCCCGGCGCGGAATTGGTTGGCATCAATCATAGCGAAGAATTGCTGCGGATCGCGCGATCACGCTGCAAGAAGATGACCGCCCGGCGAGAAGATGCTTCTGCGATTCCGCTGTCGAGCGGATATGCCGATGCAGGTCGAGGATGAAACCGTGAGCACACAAATGACAAAGCATTCAAGAAGAGCCGCGGTCGTTTCCCTGCGCTTTTCCTATGCACATGCGTCGCACATGATCGCGCTGGCCAAACTGCTGCGCGAGCTTGGTTATGAGGTCGCCTTCATACTCGATGAGAAGTATCTTCCCTTTGCCGATTTCTCCGCTGTAGGAGTAGTTGATACCGCCCGAGATGCTTATGGCAATCCGGACGCGCAGCCGTTCGATCTTGCTATCTTTTGCAATTGCACGACAAAGAATCCCTCGCTTGTCCGCACACTGCGCAAGAGCGGAACAACGGTTTTTTATATCTTTCACACCCCCGAGCCGGCATGGAGTTTGAGGTTCTTCATATGGGAAGGCTGGAAGTATACCCTCCGGCATTGGATATCGAGTTGTTTCTCCATCTGGACCATTCGACGGTCGTCGGGAGTGATCGTCCATTCTTCATGCGCGCAAGCGCTCTATGAACAACATTACCGGAAGTACAACAGCAATGTACACGCCATGCCTCTTCTCTTCGACGATGAAATCGGAGACGAACGCATGGAACGGATGCGGCGCGACAAGCGTTATTTCGGATTCGTCGGAACTGCGTGCAACTCGCACGGCTTCAACGCATTCGTGGCCTTTGCCAAGTATGCGGATGAGAACGGAAGCGACCTCCGGTTTCTAATTGCAACCCGGCTCGATCTTACCTCCGCACTTGGTGCCGACCCGGAGTTCGCGCGCCTGGTGAGCGAGGGCAAAATTCAGATGGAACATGGCCGGGTGTTTTCAAACGACGAGATCAACCGGCACTACCTGAAATGCTTTTGCGTTTGGAATGTATACCTGCGTTCCACCCAGAGCGGAGTGGTGCCCAGAGCCTTCATGGCGGGCACATCGGTGCTAGCAAGCCGGGTCGGCAGCTTTCCGGAATACATTCGCGCGGGAGTAAATGGAGAATTTGTCGATCCCGGCGACGATTTAGCGGCCGTTCTTGAGGTGGTGGAGAGAATGCGAAAGCAATCCCAAAACTACGTCGACGCGTGCCGGAAGACCTTCAAGGAGAGGTTTTATTACCGGGCAAACCTTCACCGGCTTGCTGAGATTGTTGAGATCGCTCGAACAGAGGTGCGAAATGAAACTCTCCGTATTGATGTCGGTATACACCAAGGAGTCTCCGGCTTTCTTCCGCCAAAGTCTTGATAGCATTGCTGCCCAAACTCTTCCGGCGGATGAGATCGTGATTGTGGAGGACGGCCCAATGGGCGAGGAATTGAAGATGGTCATTGCGGCCTACAAATCCTGTCTTCCGATCGTGTCTCTGCGCTTGCCGGCCCATGTCGGCCTGGGAGCGTCTCTCCGTGAGGGCCTGAATGTCTGCCGGGGAGAATACGTGGCGCGCATGGATTCGGACGATATCTGCGTGCCGGAGCGATTCTGGATGCAGATAAATTTCTTGGAGCGTAATCCGCGCGTGGATGTCGTCAGCGGAACATGGGTGGAGTTCGACGAGGATCCATCGCGGCCGCACTCGATGCGCATCTTACCTGCTGAGGGGTCGGAACTGCGGCGTTATGCCAAATTCCGCAATCCTATCAACCATCCGGCAATCATTTTTCGCAAAGCCTCGGTGCTGGCTGCAGGCAGTTATCAGTCGTGTCTCGATTTTGAGGACTATCACCTCTTCGCAAGAATGCTGATGCGCGGCTATAGCTTATACAACATGAAGGAGATACTTCTCTATCACCGCGTTGGCAATGGCATGATGACCCGCCGGGGCGGTTACGCCTATCTCAAGCGGGATATTGCGTTCCAGTTCTATCTATACCGGATCGGCTTGCTGGGCGCCTTCGGATGTCTCATGAACATTCTGCTGCGTGCGCCAGTCCGCTTGATGCCATCCTTTTTGCGCGCGTTGTGCTACAGGTTTTTGTTGAGGAGACGATTTACTTTCAGAACAGTATCCTAAGGAGAAAATCAGGTTTTGAAAGCGCACGACTTTAGTCGTGCGTTAAGTAATTCAAATTAAACATAAGTTTTAACCCTGAGGGATGTATTTTCGGCATTATCGACTTTCACCACAGGATGTTAAGGCCAGGCAGCTGCTGTATAACCAAAACGATCTTCGCCAAAAGGCAGGTTCCGAATGAATATCAATTGGAAGATCAAATCCTTCGCTTATCACTGGATCGACGCTTTCTCGCTGCACAGAACGTTGTATTATTTGCAAAAGAATGTCACCAGGAGATCGCGTGTCGACATTTCGTCAAGATTCACGAATTGGTTGGTGCATCAAGACAACTTGGCTTCGCTTGAGCGTCCCAATGTCTTCGAGTTTGGAGCCGGAAAAGACCTATCGCAGAACATTTATCTATCCCAATACTTCGGGTCGCAGACGGTCGTCGATTTGTTCCCGATGCTCGACATCGATCTGGCGAATGACGCGGCGTTGCAGATATCCAAACAATATCCAACCTTTGATTATCACGCCATGGAAAATATCTCCGACTTGGAGCGATTCTATAAAGTTCACTATATTGCTCCATTTGATGCTGCCAAAACTCCCTTCGGCGACAATGCATTCGACGGCTGTGTTTCAACCGACACGCTCGAACATATTCCCGAAGACGACGTCATGGCAATATTCAAGGAGTTGCGCAGAATCATCCGGCCGGGTGGGGTGATCTCGGCGGTTATCGATTATTCAGATCATTATTCTTACACCGATCGAAAAATCGGACCTCTTCATTTCTTGCAATACTCTGCTGACGAATTCACAAAATACAATCATTACGCATACTCGCAGAATCGAATGCGTCATTACGACTACGAGCGGATATTTGCCGCGCTGGGCTATAAGTTTATCAAGAATGAAGCTTTAGACATGGCCCCGATGCCAACTTGGATTTCCCCTGAATTCGATAAATCCAAGTCTTCATTGTGCGCCCGAAAAGGCATATTTCTACTTCAAAACGCAGTCTAGTTACCAGACAGCATGATTCGGTAATTAGTTATGGGCAAGCGTGGACCGGGAGGTTTACGCTACAGCTGGCCGGGCGACCGGCTCTACATCCATTTGATTACGAATTCATACGGTCACGGCACCGGTATGGACGTGTCCGCACCAGAGCATTATCAGGGTTACGGTAAGCCATCTTGAAGTGAGTGCAGCGTAGATTGTTTGTGACAAGTAAATCCGCTTGGACTCTGTGGTTCCATATTACGTTTACTATGCCTGTTTCAGGCGGGATATTCGATTCCAATTCTTTCTCCGCAAGATTGGCTTGCTGATCGCAGCCGAGTGCGCGCGGAACATTCTGCCGCGCGCGCCTATCCGCCTCACGCCGTCCTTTGTGTGCGCGGCGATACAAGCTGTTGCTGAGGGAAAGAGTTAATTAGCATTGCCGGTTGTGAATTCAGCAGCCACGCCGTCGGCCAGGAGCGGGGCGCGCAGCAAGCGTATCATCGTTTTGCATAGCGCCACCCCAATTATGCTTTCGAGAGAGGAGCTGCGCCACATAAACATCCTCATCTCGACGGTCCGCATTCCATGCCGCCTTGCCGCTTCCGACAGGGTGCTGGGCGAGAAGTAACAGGTGTGGTCGGGATGAACCGATTCGCTCCTTTGAATGATAGCGGCGAAGATGCGCTTTATCGAGGGGGAATTGGGCACGGTGACGAGGAGGCTTGCCCCGTTGAGGTTAAGCAGCGTTTTACATCCCTCAAAAAACCGGCCGACGTTATTCAGGTGCTCCAGCACCTCGCCGGCCACGATCACATCGATCGGTTTCGGCAGTCGGAGGGTCTCAAGCTCTTCGACATCGTGCAGATGGAGATTATCGAATCCGTATTTGCGGCGTAAGATATCCAGTCCCTCGCCATTGATGTCAACCCCGGTCAGGCTGGCAGTACACCTAGCAAGCTGCTGGTGGAGGAGTATTCCGCAGTCGCCTTTTTCCGCGGTTGCGGGAGCGTCAGTGCAGCCTAGATGCAGCACTCTTTTTCCAGCGCACCGTTTCAGTATCCAGGCTTCTCTTTCGATAAGCGGATTGGATAAGCAAGCGGTACCAATATCTTTGCTATTTTCAGAAAGCATGACAGTAATCTCCTTTCCAAGCCCAGAATTCCTTCAGTATTTGCCGTTCCTGCGCTATGTGTCCGGGTGCCATTACCGCATTAATCGACAAGGAGTCACATGGCCATGGATGCGTCTTGGCGAGAGCCTCGACGGCCACCCCGGAACTGTGGTCAACGATTGGCCGAAGAGAGAAAGGCATCCAGGTCTTCCGAATTGTTGATCCGGCCGAGCAACATTCCTGCGATCATGTCGTGCTCCAGCATCTCAGGCAATGCGGTGTGAATATCCTGACCGGATTTCTGATCGGGAAAATGAATCAGCAGCACGGGCCTGTCATCGAACTTGCCTTCGGATACTCGCTCTTCTTCGTCGGTCCAATCTTCACCAGGTCTCCACATCGGGACACGCCAGGAATGGTCCGAGGTAACAATCACCGTGGTTTGACTGGCTGGCGGAGAAGCATCGATCTTCTCCATGAGAATGCCGAGTGTGTCGTCGGCGAGCACCAGATTATCGAGATAGTCACCGCCTGGATGCAACATGTGGCACCGGCGATCATAGATGCCCGGTGGATGAGGAATCGGAAGATGGAAGAAGACAAAGCGGATCTGATTGTCGTCGATCAACGCCTGCGTGTGTGTCATGATATTGCGGTAATCGAGAATGTCAGCATCGGCATCTGCTTCTGTATAGTGGGTCAGGACGGCCAGGAGTTGGTTCGCCAGGGCGACCGAATTGGACAGCATGGACTTTTCTTCCAGTGCGCCATAATTTTCCAATGGAAAGGCGGGACCGACATACGAATAGCAGACATTGAGGACAGATGCGAGAATTCGGCAATAGGGGTTAAACCAACCATCGACGCCAGGCCTCCAGCCGTTCTGCTGAGCTAGGCCAAACAGCGTGGCATTAGGATCGTAGGCGATCCAGCGGCGTTGAGATTCATCCCAGTACGAAAGCTCCCCATAGGTCGTACTGCGAAACTTATCGAAGCGGTGTCCCAAAAACAAAGACGGTATGATGCTTGCAGTGCGATACCCCGCAGGCTTCAGATTGCTGAACGAGACACTCGCGCCACGGAGCCGATCGAGGTTGGGGAGTTTGATGCCGGGATCGCGGTGGTCGAATGTCTGATCGTAGGAAAGCTCATCAAAGAGAATCCAGACGATGCGTTGGTTTGAACTGCTGTTCACGGGCGCAATTAGATGGTTGGTAGCCGCACTCTGGATGGGCAAGCGAACCAGCGCGAGATGAATCAGTTGCGGAACTATCCAGAGAGCGGAGAAAGCAAAAGAAGCGAGGGCAAGCCGAAACGTAAGCAATGCAGGTTGGATTATGCGTGGAAGAAAGTTGACTAACAATCCCAACAACACTGGTATAGGAATGGCGCTCCACTCCCATGTACGTTGCAAATCTATGCCTAGATAACCCATACCGACCTGCAACTGGATTGCATATTCTACAATGCTCCACAGCACCAGTCCCGCAAACATAGCCTCGATAATTCTCCGTACAGGCTGCGAGAGAAGCTGGATAGCAACCAGAAAGCATATCGTCAATACCGTGACAGCAAACAGATCGATTAGCAGGCCTCCAATCAGTTTTGCGACCGGCAAGCCATGATGGTAGAGGCGCTGGCTTTGGGGATTGATGAATGGTAGGTAGTCAAAAAACAGCAGCAAGAGCGCCGCGCCAATTCCTTCCAATACGGTACGCATTTTCACGAGATTCTCTCCACGAGCCAAAGCGAGCGTCCATTGTGGAGTTGATGGCGATCACGGACGGCAAATCTTTTTGAAAGCGTCTGAACGAAATATTCTTCGGTCAGATGACTATAAAGCTTTTGGCGCCCGCGGCACATCTCGTCGAATTGGGAATCCCCCATCTGAATCCATTCGACGATCGCCCATCGTGTAGATATCTCCCACAACTGTTCGCAGATGGCGGAAAGCGGAATCTGTTCGGAGACCTGGAGGTGATGCAGGATGCCGAGCATCATCACGCAGTCGAATCGTCCCCTTGCCCGGTCGAGCAGTCCGGCGCTCTCTCGATTTTGCCAGCCCACGGCGGGTGTGGGCCGGGCAAAGTCCGCAACCAGCGGAAGAATCGGCAGTCCGGCTCCGCGCGCGGCATGCCAATGGATATCTGTCGCCTGCACATCGGTATCCCAAGCGATGACCTCGGCGCCGCACTCGGCGGCGATGCGCCCATAGGCGCCGGTATTAGCGCCCACGTCCAACACGCGCGCAGGCCGGATGGCACCCAGCGTCTTACGGACGAAGGCCTGTTTGGCAGCATGATCGGACGGCTCATAGTGGTCGGCAGTCTCCGAATAACTGCTCCAGCGCGAGGCGTGCCGAGATGGAACCAGAGAGCGAAGCAATCCGCGCGTCGATCGAAGCAAGCGGCGCAACGCGAACACGCAGACTTCCTCGGAAACCTTCAGCGGACGGACCTTGGCGCTTGAAATCTTTTCAAGAAACAGCGGAAGCGTAACCAGTGAACGGAAAGGACGGCGCCAACGCCGGACAAAAGACAAAAAGGGAGCCAAATCCGCGGGCTCGTATCCGTCGCGGCGCTGCTGTGTGGCAGCCAGTGGCCAGCCAAGATGGACGAATGCCGCTAAAGGCAGCAATAATGTGCGGACGAATTGCGCGTTGGCAATCCATAGCGGGCTTTGCGGGTCGCAACGCTCAAACGACAGCACGTCCACAAAGACGGCCCGCGGACCGGAGAAAAGGATATTCAACGGGGTTGCGTCCTTGAGAATATAGCCTTCTTCCAGCGCTTCTTCACAAAGATCGAGCGTCAGCGAGGCCGCCTCGATCCACTGCCCCGGCGTCCATTCCCATGGATAAGAGGGAAAGAAGATGCGCTCATGCTCCAGCAACAAAGGATGCCCCGGCTCGGAGGCAAGAATCGTCGTCGGCACCATGCGGCGCTGCTCCATCCAGCGTCGCGCAAGCGGCGACTGAAGCCATTCCAGCACCGTCGATGCGGATTGAGGATAGATCTCGCGGAGAATGCGATCTCCGTCCCGAAAGAGCCGGCCTTCGGGATCGCGAAAAGTTCCCTCTGGGATCGACGTCTTCGAATTCATAACTTGGCGGCTTTCTCGTTATGCGACCCGGAAAACCGGGTGATGCGCCCGAAGAACTGACGCAAGCGCCGGCGAACCAGAAAGATCATCCCGGCCACGGAAGTGCTGAGAATCTGCACCGCCAAAAGCCCGGTGCCGGGGTCCACGTAAGCGTATGCGGGTTGAGCGACAGCGCCGAGCACGGCTGCAATCTGGCATACCAACAACGAGAAACTCAGTACCGCACAGATCGCGCGCAACGATCCACTTCCTGCTCCGCTCCAATCGCAGCATCTTCGGTTCATTCGTGTCCTCCAGGCATTCGCTTGTATGACGGCCCGAGAACCAGTTTCGAAGTTCCGAAGAAAGGCTGAAGTTGAGGTTCTGTTCGCTTGCGGCCCAGGATGGTTTCGGTTGACATTGGATCGGTCCCTTTGCCATTGATCCATCCTACGTCCCGGTTCTCGCAATTAAAACCGGACGCGCAGCTCATTCGTTGCATCGAGTTTCAAATTAGTTTCGTGCAGCCGGTCATTCCCAATTTCTTCACGGTCTTTCCCACCTCCTGGGAGAGGTGCGGTGGGCGATCAAGAGGGCGTCTTCGGTATTGACGATCACGAGATGATCCACGACCACGAGGGCGACAAATTTGCGGGGGCTGAAGACATAGTTGTTGCCGGCGTCAAAGGCCAGCAAGCGGCTGAAAAAACCGCAAATTCTCAGCCCTGAGAAGTTTCAGAACTTGGTTTCCATGCACCGTGAGCCTTACAGGACGATGGTCATTGTTGCGATGTGTACCGGGATGCGGGTGTCCGAGGTGTTGGCCCTCCGCTGGGAGCATATCGACTTCAAGGCCGGAGCGATGTTGGTTCAACAGGGTGTCGTCAACGGCCGGATCGGAAAAGTGAAAACCGAGGCGTTCAACGATTACATCCCACTTGATCCTGCATTTGCTCAAATCCTGCGTGGCTGGAAAGGGGACCGTTCGAGTGGGCTTGTCTTCCCTTCTCATATTACGGGCCGCTGCTCCCGCGCACGCGTTATTCAGCGACAAATCCTGAAACCTGCCGGAGAAAAAGTCGGGCTTTCTGGAATCGGCTGGCACGTCTTCAGGCATACGTATCGTTCCTTCTTGGACGAAACGGGTACACCGGTAGGAGTTCAGCAAAAGCTGATGCGGAACAGCAATGTGGCAACGACCATGAACATGTACGGCAACGCGAGCCTGAGAGCCAAGCAGCAAGCCAACTCAAAGGTCGTGCAGATGGTGATGGCGCAACAACAGCTTCAGGCTGCGCCAACTGATCTTCCGCATGGTCGCCGAGAACCCGACCTGGGGCGCGCCGCGCATCAACGGAGAGCTGAAAATACTCGGCTTCGATATTTCGGAGCGATCCGTGCTGCGCTGGATGCGAAAGGCACCCCGCAATCCTGAGACGGCAAAGCGTTGGGCAGCGTTCCTGAGCAATCATCGCGAAGCCATTACCGCGATGGACTTCTTCACCGTGCCAACGCTCACCTTCGGCGTTCTGTACTGCTTCTTCGTCATTGCACATGACCGGCGTCGCATCCTGCACTGCAACTTCACGAAGCATCTTACCAGCGCCTGGGTCATCCAGCAGTTGCGCGAGGCATTTCCTTACGACTCTGCGCCGCGTTATCTGATCTTCGATCGCGGCACACAATTCAACGAAGAAGTGATCGACACGGCGAAGAGTTTCGGCATCCAGCCCAAGCGAACCAGCTTCCGAAGCCCATGGCAGAAAGGCGTTGCAGAGCGTTGGGTCGGCAATTGCCGCCGTGATCTGCTCGACCCTGTAATCGTTCTCAACGAACGGCATCTGAAACGCCTCATGAACGAGTACGTCCGTTATCACCACGAGGACAGAACTCATCTTGCGCAGGGGAAGGGAACACCTGCTGGCCGCGAAGCAGAGAAGAATCCCGAAGGACACCATCGGGTCGTATCGATGACAAGGCTTGGCGGCCTGCATCATCGCTACGATCTGGCCGCCTGAGCCGCTGCGAAAATTTTTGCTTAAGATTGAAGGCGAATTCCGGGAGAGCTGCGCCCGCCGACCTTTCGCCGCCCACTCGACTTTCCTTTTATGTCGGTTCGTGGTCACCGTCCAGTGGCTCCTCAGTCCAAAAAGAACATCCGATACAACCGCCGAGTTCAAAACCCTGCCGTCATTCCGCCCGGATGGAATTTTGGCGAACGACACCTCGTCAGCACGGGAATCCGAGCTAACTTCCGCGCACCCCTTCGCCCGCCGCCCGGCTGATTCGCTCTACAGGTGTTACCATCGAATCTGACGAATGCAAACTAAGAAGCTGAAAATCATTCCCTTGGGCGGTCTCGGCGAGTTCGGCATGAACTGCCTCGCGCTTCGCTGGGAAGACGACATTATCGTGATCGACGCCGGCCTGATGTTTCCGGAGTCGGAGTTGCTGGGCGTGGATATCGTAGTTCCCGATATCACCTACCTGATTGAAAACAAAGCGCATGTGCGCGCCATTATCCTGACTCACGGCCACCAGGACCACATCGGCGGCCTGCCCTGGTTCCTCTCGGAACTCAAGGTTCCCGTCTACGCCACCGAATTCACTCTGGCTTACGTCGAAGACAATCTTGAAGAGAATCACCTGCTTGACGAGACCACACTTATCGAGATCAAACCCAGGGAGAAGTTTTCAGTCGGGCCTTTTACCATCGAGCCCATCCGCGTCACCCACTCGCTGGTGGACTGCGTCGCCCTCGCCATCGAAACCCCCGTCGGCGTCGTCATCCACACCGGCGACTTCAAGATCGACCTCTCGCCCCTCGACGGCCACGCCTTCGATCTGCACACCTTCGCCGAGTACGGCAAGCGGGGCGTGCTGGCCCTCCTCCAGGACTCGACCAACGTCGAGCGCGCCGGTTACACGCCCAGCGAGCGCGCCGTTATTCCCCGCCTCGACGAGATCTTTTCGCAAACCAAGAAAAAGCTCTTCTTCAGTTGCTTCTCTTCCTCCATCTACCGCATCCGCATCGCCCTCGATCTTGCCCGCAAGCATAACCGCAAGGTAGCCATCATCGGCCGCTCCATGATGGAGAGCACAGAGATTGCCCAGGATCTGGGCTACATTGACATTCCCCAGGGTCTGGTTATCAATCCCGGCCAGATGCGCGACTACACTCCCGACCAGCTGATGGTCCTGATCAGCGGTACCCAGGGTGAGCCCATGAGCGCTCTCAGCCGCGCTGCGGTTGACAACCACAAGCACGCCCGCATCGACTCGGGAGACACTGTGGTTCTCAGCTCCCGCATCATTCCCGGCAATGAGAAGAGCATCTTCCGCGTGATCGACCATCTCTGCCGCCGCGACGCTCAAGTCATCTTCGACGACGGGGCACATGGATTGATTCATGTCAGCGGCCACGGCAGCCAGGAGGAGCAGCGCCTGCTCATAAGCCTGGTCCGTCCCAAGTTCTTCATCCCCGTCCACGGCGACTACCGCAACCTCCAGAAGCACGCCCGCGTGGCCATGGAGACCGGCGCCGTGGAGCACGCCATGGTCATCGAAGACGGCGACGTTCTCGAACTCGACAAGGACGACGCCCGCAAGCGCGACAAAGTGACCGCCGGCCGCATCCTCATCGACTCCGGCTCCTCGATCGATGTGGTGGAAGAACTGGTCATCAAGGACCGCCGTATTCTGTCGGAAGACGGCATCGTGCTGGCGGTTCTGGCCATCAACAAGCGCACCGGCAAGGTGGAACAGTCGCCCGAAGTGGTGATGCGCGGCTTCGGCGGCGCCGACGTCACCGACCAGGCCCGCGAGCTGGTCCTCAAGACCCTCGACGGCCTCAGCACCGAGCAGAAGGCCGACTACGGCATGGTCAAAGACAAGGTCCGCTCCGAACTCAAGCGCCTCATCCAGAAGACCACCGGCCGGCGGCCGATGATCATGCCCATCATTCTGGAGATTTGAACGATTCACGCAGTTGAAGCTTGTGATCGGCAACCAGCGGCGCTATGCATACTACCGCGCTCGTTGGGCCACGCCAATGCCGATCTACTGCAACGTCGCGGGCGCAACCACATATACATATTCAAGTGGCTCCTCTCCCGTGTTCGCGACGTTGTGGCGTGTCGCAGGCGGGATGTAGACAAACGCCGGCGCCACGAACGCCTGCTTCTGCTGACCGTCGATCAGAGCCTCGCCCTGTCCTCGCAAAATGACCAGTGCCTCCTCGTTTTTGCTAGTGGTGTGCCAGCCTACCGTCGCTCCAGGATTCAGGCGCACAAAACCGCTGCGCATCCCTTCCGTTTGCGGAACCCCTTGCAGCAAGGGGCGATCTTCCTGCGCGCCTGCGAGCGGCACGGTCAGCGGTTGCGGCTTTGCTGTTTGCGATAAGAGCGGCGTCGCGGCGAGGAATAACCCTGCCGCAATGCTCGACAGATTTACACGTGAAGTTTGTCTCATCTTTACCTCTTTTATGACGCTAGGTCTCTGACTGGATGATTTTGTCCCTCCCACCCTAGCGGCAAAAACAGAGACGCCGCGAGGGTGGGGCACCCGCATTGGTACAAGAATAAGCGGTCAGAGACTAGTCGAATCTGGCCTTGCGCCCTTCTGGTAATGCACTAATGTGCAATGTTATCGCAGGTTATCGCCGCACTACTTCTCCGCGCCAAACCGCCATGAGACCGATCCGCCTACCCACGACACCATGCGGATGCCGACGCTCTGCTCTTTGGTTCCGCAGTCGTAGTCGTTAGATGTTCCCGCTGCCAGTGGGCAGTTCGGAATCGTGCCCATTACCCAGCCGGCAGCAAAGGTCTCTGTGGTCTGGCCTGTGTAGCCGCGAGCGACCATGCCAGCCGCGCCCAGCTCCAATCTACCGTTTAGGAAAGGGCGTACGACTGCCAGGCGGGTCTCGCCCACGGGAATGGCCTCGAATCCGCCGGCGCCCAACTGCTTATGGCCCACGAACTCGTACTCGGCACGTGCGTGCAGGCCCATCGGGAGGCGGTCCAGCGTGGCCAGGGCATCGAAGATGGTGCGCGGGGCCTCCGGCGTAATTTGCACGGGAGTCGTATCGGAGGCGACCAGGCGAGCGTCGGCCTTGGACAGGATGGCTTGCAGAGTGCCGAAGCCACTGAATTGATGGCGCACACTGGCGATAAGAAAGTTGAGAGTGCCCGGCCCCAAATCCTCCGCCGAGCCGTTATCGGGATCGATCTTGGCCATCGTCGCCGTGGTCGTAGTCCGGCCCAGCGTCACGCGCACGTCAGTGGCAGCAACGGCCTTTTCGAGCACCAGTTGCTCGGAGTGGGAGCGCTCGAAGGGAGAGGCCAGCGCCGCCGCTCCGGTAGTACTGGTGTCTTCCGGAGCGAATCGCGCTTCCTCGATTGGCTTGAACGTGGTCACGGGCCGGTTCGATCCCGAGGAAGTTACCATGCTGATGCGAGGATCCTGCGTGAAATAGCTCTGACCAACGCTGAAGGAGGCCGAAGGGAGCCAGTGGGCTGGACCGGTTCCCGGCGTCCAGGCCAGTGTGGCCTTGGGATTTTCGATGACCTTCCACTCATTGTACGAGTAAGTGGACTTCAACCTGTCAGTGTTTTTCAACTCGATCGCGTCAGGCCGCAGGCCGGCGTAGAAGCGCAGATGCTTTCCGAGGTCGCCGTGGACTGCCATGAAGGGCGTCAGGTCGCGAATAGCGATGTTGTTGGAGAGCACCGGGACAAAAGGGCCATAGACAACCGGATCGGCGATGTAGTAATGGTCCAGATCGTCGCGGTGAATGTCGTCCTCGTTATAGTCGACTCCGGCCATCGCCTCCAGCCATGGCGCAAATGTGTGCGTCTCGCGCGCCTCTCCGCCCCCCACGGTGCGAAACTCGCTCTGCCGGATCAGTCCCTCTCCGAAGTTTGAAAACAGCGCCAGATTGTAAGTGCGAAAGAATCCCGCGAAGGAAAGCTCGTCACTGGGTCTGAGCTTCCAGCGGTCGTTGGCGGCAAGAATTGAAGTGTGCGTCTGATCTTTTTGCCTCGGATCAAGAGTGTCACCCAACTGAGCGACGAAGCCTATCGGAACCAGATTCCCCTCATGGGAGATGCCGTAGTATCCAATGCTGATGAGCGTAACCTCATGCTTGCCAGGATCGAAGATGCGCAGCGCGTTCCACTTGTACTGCTGGCGGTGTTCCATATCCTTCAGCAAGCCATTGCCGTAGTTGGCTTCCACAGCTACCCATTCCTTTTTCGCAGGATCCGATGGCGCGAACCCGGCCGTCAGATCCGCGTCGCGGTAGTCGCCGGTGAGAGTAAGGAAGCGCCTCATCTGCGGGCGCATGGTATAGGTGGCTCCCAGGTTTAATGCATGATTCCCTTCGAGCACGTTGAAAGCGCCGCCATCGGTTGTCACACCAGCGAGAGCACCGGAGACGTAAATATTGGGGTCGGCATAGCCGTTGCCGTGCGCATTGGCGGAGAGGTTGTTGGTCACCAGGTAGTTGCCCACTGCAATGTACTGCGCGATCGGCTCGCCGTGATCGCCGGCCACGCCGGGCACAAAGTACTGAGGCGCCTTGATGCCGCCGGCCGCGGTCTCAATAGGCATGCCGGGAATCGAGATTGGCGCGCCGGGCCGCCCGGGGTTGGCGTCGAGCAGCTCCTCGCGCACCAGCACCTTTTGCGAAGGATCGGGAGAGTTCATGGCAATTTCGCTGAGGTCGGCCGAGACGATTACATCTTCCGAAACCGCGGCCACTTGCTCCAGGCGCAACTCGACCGGCCCGGTTCGGTCTGTCAGGTCCAGCTTAGGGGTAATCGGCGCAAACCCCGCGGCCTGAACGCGCGCCGTGTAAGCTCCCCATCCTGGTAGTGTGACTACGAAGCCGCCGCCGGGGCCGGTTGTAGCAGCCTGCCGCGGGTTGGAGCCGGAATCGAACTCGACTCGCGCCCCAGCCACGGGCTTCCCGGAAGGGTCAAAAACGTCGCCGGAGACGCGAATGGCCGTCTGCGCAGCCGCCAGAACGCCGGACAAAGCGAATAGTATCGGTATTACGATTCTATTTATTGTGCTACGTAATCCCAAGTCTCTTCCTTTGCCGATTGGATTTGCGCGCATCAGTGTTTGTGGATGTGCCTGTCTCCGGGTTGATGCCCGTCATCGTAACCGTGCTCGATTGCATGCGCCGGCACACTCATCACCAGCCGCCCATGCTGCACGCCCTTAAGTCCAATGAGGTGATCGGCAAACTGTGAGACCTGAGCGGATCTGCCGTGGACGATCAGCACTTCAAGGCAGGAGTCGTGGTCCAGGTGGGCGTGGCTGGTGGAGACGACGAGTTCGTGGTTAGCGTGCTGCAGGTCTGTCAGCTTGTCGCTGATGCCGCTGGCATGGTGGTCGTAGATGAGGGTTACCGTGCCTACCACGGTCGCATCCGGCGTTGAGGTCTGCTCGGAGACCAGCCGGTCGCGGATCAGATCGCGAAAGGCCTCCGACCGGTTGGT
>Ga0182014_10002032_pt1 | contig 26134 bp, 23 predicted proteins | sample 612S2DmetaG_FD_120489 | JGI IMG/M metagenome (GOLD analysis project Ga0182014, IMG submission 120489) | Permafrost microbial communities from Stordalen Mire, Sweden - 612S2D metaG | ecosystem: Environmental > Terrestrial > Soil > Wetlands > Permafrost | place: Sweden: Stordalen | collected... | reverse complement strand
CATTTTGACCTTCAATGATTTATAGTATAAATATAATTGATTTTATTAGTTACTTCGTTAAACATCGCTATAACGAAGTTAAATAGTGTTTTTTAGTTAATATTAAAGTCTATTTTAATCATAATAATGATATACTCACAAAACACCAGAACTTAAACCAATTAGGGTATATGTAACGATGAATTTTTAGTAATTATGCAATAAATTTAAATTAATCTTTTTTGAGAGTTAAAATAAATTATAGAATAGTTACCATTTATAAAAAAATAAAATTAAAAATGTTGATAAAAGTTAATTCTAATTATCTTAGCAAATTTTTTAATTTTAAAATTTTTCTTAGAACTTTTGATATTCTTTAGTTAATAAATTAATACTTAGAATAAAATATTATTAATTATAATATAATGTTAGGGTATAAATTTTTATTAAACTGGAGGTTAGTTTTATGCTAATTTTAACTACGCCAACGATTGAAGGGAAGAAAATAATTGAATATTATGGTTTAGTTACTGGAGACTCTTTATTGGGTGCGAGTATGTATAAAGACATGTTCTCTGGTGTGAGGGATGTTGTTGAGGGAAGAACTTCTAAATATGAAGAAGAGTTAACTAATGCTCGAAATATGGCTTTAAAAAGTATGGAAGAAAAAGCTGAGAAGAAAGGTGCTAATGCCGTGATAAGCATTCGTGTAGCTTATCATAATTTAGGTGGTACCATGGGAAATACTATAATGGTCACAGTATTTGGAACTGCGATTTCATACCAGGAATGAAATTTAGGAAATAAATATTAACTTAAAATTTATTTTGAAGGTGATATTTTTTGCTTGCATCTAGAAGAAAATTTCTAATTGAGAAACGTTGGGCATTTACAGCTATAATTATAGGATTTATTGTGGGTTTCAGTTCTGCTGTGGCTTGTGTATATTTTCATTTAATTATTTTCGGATTCAATATCATGTATATATTATCTCCTTTAAGCGCGGGAGTAGTGGAAACTGTAATAGCTCGTAGAAAGTATGGTAGAAGTACAGGTGCTATTAGTGCTCTTTTAACATTTATTATTATTAATATTTATGGTTGGTTTTTCCCTAAAACACCAATTACACTCAGTTTAATTACTTTAATTGCCATAGGATTAACTATTGATGCTGCATTCCCTACATTTACCCGTTATGTTCTTTTTGTAGTTGTGGTGGGTTCATTCATTAGATTAATAAATTTCTTAGTGAATTTACCTTCTAAACTCATGGGAAATCCTCCAATGGTTGAAGGTGATGGGGTTATATCGGAATCTGCATCTGATGATTTTTTCAGTGATGATTTAACATTGCCATTAGTATCGGTTCCAAGTCTGGATGGAGGAGTTATTAAGAAATTTGTGGGTTTAGTTGTTGGAGAAGCAGTTGTAAAAGAAAAAAATTCTGAGGGGGGACGGTTTTCGCATCTTTTAAAGACTCTTCAACCTAAAAAATTGGATGATATGAATTTAGATGAGGCCCGGAAGTTGGCGGTATCTCGAATGTTGGAGAATGCTCAATCTATGGGAGGAAATATGGTAGTGGAAGTTTTAATTAACTATGTGAGTGTTGGTGGCTTACAAGGTAATGCATTTATTGTATCAGCTTATGGAACTGCAGTTATATATGAATAAAAAAAAAATATTGTTAACCCGTACACTTGTTGAACTGCTAGATATATCATAAAAGAAATGTTTTTTTTTTAAATATTATTTATAATATTATTAAATATTTGAAGAAATATAATATAAAATATGGATTGGGGGGGATGAATTAAATGATGGATATGGGGAGTTTTAATTATAGGGAAATTCCTAAATTAATTATTTCAATTATTATAGTTTTTCTTGCCGGTGCTGTGGGAACTGTATCTACGCTTCCTCAGATAACATCTTGGTACGCTGCATTAACAAAACCTTCATGGACACCACCGAACTGGGCTTTCGGACCGATATGGAGTACTCTTTATGTTTTAATGGGAATAGCTTTATTCCTAGTGTGGAGACAAGGTTTAAATAAAAAAATTGTTAGATATGCAATATTAATATTCGCTGCACAACTTGTAATAAATGTGGTTTGGTCATTAGTTTTCTTCGGTACCCACAATATAGTGGGTGGATTAATAATGGTAATAATATTATGGATAGCCATTCTGGTTAACATAATCGTATTCTATATGGTTTCTAAACCAGCAGGACTGATACTAATACCATATTTAGTGTGGGTGACCATAGCCGGTTATCTTAACTATAGCGTGTATCTGTTAAATCATTAGGAAAGAAATTTAATATTTTTTTTTGTTCACTATTTAAGACATAAAAAAAAAATTTTAAGTTTGGATTTTAATGGATATTTCCTTTTTTTTTAGATGTTCTTAATTCCCGTAATCTTCGCCACATTTACTAATTTCCATAGATAAGATTTTTCTTCTGATAAAATGGATTGCAGAGTTTCTTGGGGTGAATGACCGAGTGCTGCTAAGATTTTTGTTGAAAGATTATTTTCCTGTATCATATCAACAAAATGTTTCCGTATTTTCTGGTTTTCATTATGATTTTGTACTTCTTGTATACTACCCTGGAGAGTTACAAACTTATATTCAGTTAAATTATCATTATATTTCTCTATTTCCACGGCTACATCAGGATTTTTATGGAATAATTCTATTTTCTTACCATATTTGGTTGATAAGAAATATAGGAATTTCTCATCAAAAACATATAGAAATGGTGCAATATAGGGATATTTTCCTTGAAAAGCAATTCTACAAATAAATTCTTCTTGAATTAAATAGTCATATTCTTCTTTATTCATCAATGGTATTTTTAATAGATTCATAAAGTTATCACCATTTATTACATTATGTATGTCATATTAATTGAATTTTGATGTGATAAAAAAAAATATACTATTATTATATTTAAATTTCCTATTAAAATTTTATATTATGAATTTATTTAATCATCTAATTATAACTAATTACATTTATATGATGAGATATATTTTTTTTATATTTCATCAATTTTTTGAAAAACTTAATATAAAAATTAGATAAAAAATTTTTTAAATGAAATTGTTTCAATTTTTGAACCATAGATATTACTATTTTAAATAAAATAAAAAAAATTGAATATTATAAAAAAAATATTAGAAAGTTTAAATAAAATTATTTATAATTTAAAGAAATTTTAGGTTTCTAAAATGATTTAAATTAAAATCTTTTTTATATTTTCTTTTTTAATGGTTAAAAACAATGAAAATAAGTAAATTATTTTATTCAATAGTTATCTTAAATTTTTGTTATATAATGGATCGGTTAATTATACAATTATTCTCATTTAACCAATTTAAAGAAACAATTAAAAATATATTATCAATGAAATTATGGATGAATACTAAACATGTTTTATTATATTTATTCCTGTTAGCTGTGCTACTGCGTGTAATAGTATACTTCTTAATGCCATCACTTTATGGTTTACAAAGCGATTCTATAGGTTATTATCTTAGTGCTGTCAATGGAGTGGAATATGGTGTTTTTTCAAATTATTGGCCGCCAGGATTTCCATTACTTATTTCATTATTCTTAATAATGTTTAAATCATATACTCTTCCAATTTTAACTATATTTTTAATTGTTTTAGGTTCTTTATGTGGATTATTAGCATATTATATTTCATCAAAGTTATTTAAAAATAGATTAGCTGCTTTATTAGCGTTCTTATTTATTTGTATACAACCATCATTCTTAATACATTCACCGCAATTATTATCTGATATATTCGCTGTGATGATAATGGGTATCGGTATATATTACATGTTAGTGGATTATGAAAATCATAATCGATATACCTCCATATTAATAGGAGTAGTAATTGGATTTCTAATTTTAATTCGACCAGATTATATTTTCATGATTATAATTTACTTCATATTAGTTATCATCTCTAATCAACTCTTGAAAATTAAAGTTGAAAAGTTAACATTATTTATATTAGCTTTAATGTTAACTTTAACTCCCTGGCTTATTTATACAAATATAATGATTGGGGAACCGGTTATATCTACTAATGGTGGTGTTAATTTTTATATTGGTAATAATCCTACTGCTGATGGTAGATATTCGGAACCTTACGGTTTAACTAGTAATAATGAAGGATATAGTAAGGGATTAACTTATATCTCAAATAATCCTCTCACCATAATATCATTATACTTTAAAAAATTAGTATTATTAATTATTAGTCCTTATATTCTACCCTGGGAATTACCGGAACATCACTTCACAATTTCAGAACTTATCTATAGTTATGGAATGAATATCGGATTCCTAATCACGGAACTTATCGGACTTAGAGGATTACTTTTAATAAAAAAGAAACGATTACAGTTATTCTTTATAAGCTTAATAATATTAATCAACTTAACATTAATCCCATTTTTTGTAGATGGAAGATTAATACTGCCAGAATTATTAATTTACACGATATTCGGTAGTTACTATATTGCCCGGGTCATAGAATTAACCCTGAAATCAGTTGAAATAAAAAAATTAATCAATTAAAAGTTTGGTAAAACTTTATATGCAATCCATTCCATCATTAATATAATATCTTAAAACTTATTAAAGAATATTATAAAAAAAGGGAATACTAATACAATGGATACTAAAAAAATATTAAACTACTTAAGATTAGGATCATTAAATCGTGGAATAACGCGACGAGACATCTTAACCGTAGTTGTACTATTCATCATCCTACGATTAATCATGTACGCATTAAATCCAACTACCAGCTCCCAATCACTGAGTTTCCTAAACCATTTATAAAAAAATTTTATTTAAAAAAAATATATACATACTCTTTTTTTACATTTTTTCCATTTTTATTTTTCAGAGTCCAAGCATTGCACCATACTTTGAATAAACTTCATAAATAAGCTCATCTGAATTAGAATTATTCCAATCATGCATCCATTCAGACACTAATGATTCAAGAGTAATTGGAATAACACCTGCTTGCAACATTCTCTCGACACCATACTTATGAGCATCCACGGTAGAATCCCCCGCAGCATCAATTAATCCATAAACTTCATAACCTTCTCTTAAACCATGAAGTGCAGTGTAAGTAAAGCACATGCTAGTCCATAATCCTGAAATAACTATTTTATTCCGTTCAGTGGTCATGACAGCTTTCCATGTTCTCTTATCTTCAAAAGCATCGAAACTAGGAATTACCCGGGCAAATACTTCCTGATCTGGAAATAAATCCGTAATTTCACTAATAAAATCTCCATTTAATTGTGGATTAATAGTAGATAAAACAACAGGAATATCTAAAATACTAGCAGCTTTAGCAGCGCAGAATGCAGCAATAGTAATTAAAGTCTTATCACCTGAAGAAATACTTTTAATCATCGCCGGTTGATAATCAACTAAAACCAAAACACTATTCTCATCAGTTAATAACTCAAATTTACCATCATCCAAATTAACCATATAACATTTCCCCCCCAATAAATAAAAATTTTGCATTCTAAATGAATATCAAAAAAATTGAATTCATTAAAAATATTTTAGATTCCTTTACAAAGAAAAAAAATAACAATTTATGAAATTTAAAATATAAAGAATATTATTTAACAAATCAAATCCAAATCATTTTTTTTAGTTACTATATTACTTATCAATAATAAAATTTATGAAATAATTTTTACTATATCCCCCAAAAAAAATATTATAGAGCCAAACAAAATAATATAGATTTTTTTTAATTTTATTTTTTTATAATAAACTACATAATGAAGTTTTCATTAAATGTGAATTAAAGTAAAACTAAAAAAAAAAATTTTTATTCTTATATATCACAAATATAAAAAAAAACAATTTTTTTATAGTACATGGAGTAATTATGCACAATAAAAGTATCCATAATGATAAAAAAATTGATAATCATAAGGTTAATTTTAAATCATCAGATAAAAATATAAAGGTTCTACTTGTAGGTTACAATGGAGCTAGTAATACTGGATCAGAAGCTAGATTACTCTCCATCATAAATGATGTTAAAACCGTTTTTGGAAATGAAGTTCAAATCACAATTCCCACACTTAACGAGAAGAATTTACGTCGTTACCTTAAAGAAGAGCCAGGATTACATATAAAAGCTATACCGTCTATTTTCTTCTATACTCTTCGTAAACTGGTTAAACAACATGATCTAATTTTATTAGTGGAAGGTAGTTGTTACATGGATACTTGGACTTCAGCTCTTCTCTGGGCTTTTTTATGGAGTACCCGATGTGCATATGAATCCAGAATACCCTGCATTGCATATGCTGTAGATTCAGGTGAATTATCCAGTTTCAATAAATTCTTAGTTAAAAGAGAAGCCAGTAAAACAGATCTCATCATTACCCGCACTAATTCAGCTAAAATAAGATTAGAATCTATAGGAGTAACTGCACCCATAGAAGTGACGGCTGATTGTGCATTCACATTTAACCTTGACGAAGATGACCGGGATATATTGGATCACGTAAAACTCGAAAATAATAATGGATTGGTGGGTTTATCTATAGTGGATTTCCATTTATGGCCTGTGGTAATCCGTCCCTGGGGTAAAAAAGAATATCTTTACAAGTGGCCTTATTACTTCTCCCGCTCTAAAACTAGACTTGATAAAAGTGAAGAGTTAGCGAGTCAATGGGCTAAGATTGCAGATGATGTAATAAGGGATTATAATAAAGATATATTATTAATTTGTATGGAGGAAGTGGATGAATCCTTAGCTTATAATATACAGGATAAAATGATTCATTCCGATAAAGCAAAGGTGATTTCGAGTCGTGAATTTAATGCTTCACAAATAACTTATATTTTACGTAATCTTGATTTACTAGTTACATCCCGTTATCATGCAGCGGTATTATCATTGGAATCATTAATTCCTCAAATAGCAGTGGGGCATGATACTCGACTTAAAGGATTTTATATGGAATTAGGATTAAACGAGGATTACCTATTAGATAGTAATTCACCAGATTTATGGAGTACCTTAAATGGTAAAATTAAATATTTACTAGATAATCCTGGATTATTAAATAAAATCCTTAGTGATGGGTATCAGATGCATTTAAAACGATCCAGTCAAAATCGATTATATTTAAGAATGTTTTCTATTAAACATGGGTGGGATGTAATAATATGAATTATGTGTTAGTTACCGGAGGTACGGGTTTTCTCGGTACACAGATAACTAAACAATTATACTATGATACGGATTATCAAATCATAGTATTAATACGGGGTAGTGATGCTTATAAACGATTAAGTAGGGCTTGGTGGGAGTATCCGGAATTACTAGCTGGTGTTAATGAACGTATACATGTTTATAATGGAGATATTACACGAAAACAACTTGATTTAAGTGAAGAGGATTATAATAATTTAATATGTAATGTAACTCATATAATCCATACTGCAGCTGATTTACGTTTGAATGCACCATTAATTGAGTTAAGAAAAACTAATGTGGAAGGTACAAGTAATATTCTCCAATTAGCTTATTTAATTCAAGATAATCATGAATTAAAACGTTTTTCTCATATATCCACCGCTTATGTAGCGGGTGCACGTGAAGGTGTTATCAGTGAAGAATCATTAACCAATGAATATAATTTTTTAAGTAACTATGAATTATCCAAGTTTGAAAGCGAGTTAATGGTGAAGAATTCTAATTTACCTATAACTATCTTCAGACCAGGTATGATTGTAGGTGACAGTAAAACAGGTTATATTAAAACATTTAACACTCTCTACGTACCATTAAGATTATATTTAACAGGTAAACAGAGAATATTACCAATAACTTCCAGTAGTAAAATTAATTTAGTACCAATTGATTACGTAGTGGATGCTGTAATTCAATTAACATTCAAATTAGAGGGTAAAGGATTAACATTCCATTTAACAGCACCAAACGATTTACAACCCACTGTAGATGAATTAATAAAATATGTTCGCGAATGGATGATTCAAGAATATGATTATAAGCTTCCAACACCAGTATACCAGCCATTACTAAGATTTATTATACGAAGATTATCTAATATTTCATTTATTAATATTAAAACACGTAAATTATTGGAGACAGTTAACACTTTAATGCCTTATTTTAATGAGAAAAGAATATTTAAGCGAGATAATACTGATAAATTTTATGGTTCATATGAATTAGATTGGCGAGTATATTTACCTAATTTATTAAAATTTGCTGTTTATTACGCTTTTTTTCATAGATCCGAACGTACCGTATATGAACAAATATTATTTAGAATTAAAAGCACTAATCACCCAATTAAATATTATAATATAATAAATAATGAAATAATTCATCAATCTAATGAATTAATAGTAAGTGACATTGAATCCACAATTCGATCCCTCAGTAAATTAGGGGTGAATCCCGGTGATCCCATAGCATTAGTAGGATTCAACAGTACTCGTTATTTAACTTTAGATGTAGCTATAGGTTTAATTGGAGCTATTAGTGTACCATTATATTATACTAGCTCTATAATTGAGTTAAAGGAAATTATAGATGATTGTCAGGCTAAAATACTATTCATTAGTAACCCGGATTTAATCAATAAACTACAGAAAATAGATGATGAAATAGTATTGATTTCATTCACTGAAGAATTAGATAAGCTTCCAAGGAATATTATGAGTTGGAGTGAATTCCTAAAGTTAGGAGATGATTGTAAACCTAATTTGAAGCCTGTAAATTATAGTGACACTGCTACTATTCGTTACACTTCAGGAACCACGGGTAAACCACGAGGAGTAACATTCACTCATGCTAATTTAAGATGGATGGCTGAATACATAGCTTCCATGCCACCCTGGAAGGATAGAATAAATAAAGTCAGTTATCTATCATTTTTACCCATGAATCATGTCGTGGAAGGGATACTAGCAATGTACAGTCCATATTACGCACCAGCCAAATTAAATTTATTTTACTTAATGAATTTTCAAGATCTAAGCAAGGCACTACGGCGAGTAAAACCAACTATATTCTTCTCAGTACCCCGTTATTATGAAAAATTATGGAGTACACTCATAACAAGTATAATCGGTGATTATTATCAGAAATCCGGAGATGGAATCAAAAAAGTATTAAAATACTTACTAAGACATGTCACACTTAAAAGAGCAGGATTAAATAAATGCGCTCAATTAATTGTAGGTTCAGCACCCATTAGCACTGAATTATTAAAAAATTATCAAGATTTAGGTATTGAAATCTATAATGCATATGGTCTAACGGAAGCTCCACTGGTTACCATTAATCATTTAGGTGCAAATAGGATTAAAACAGTAGGTGAACCCTTACCATTAACTAAGATACAAATCGCAAGTGACGGTGAAGTAATGGTTCAAGGACCACAGGTAACTCCCGGTTACTATAACAATAAAAAATCACCTTTACAATGGAATTGGTTAATGACGGGTGACTATGGTTATTTAACAAAAAATGGATGCTTAGTAATCACCGGCCGTAAAAAAGAGTTAATCATAAATTCATATGGTAAAAGTATAAGTCCCCATAAAATTGAATCCATGATCCATGACATATCACATGTAACTGAATCATTACTCGTAGGTGAAGGTAAACCTTACCTCACAGCTTTAATATGGATAGATGATGCATCAATTGAAGTTGAATATATATTTATAGGTATACGGGAGATTAATAGTCAGGTTTCCCATCCCGAACAAATTAAAAAAATAGTTATCCTAAAAAAATCTTTATCTATTGAAGACGGTGATTTAACCGCTAATTTCAAACTTAAACGAGGTAATATCCTAAATCATTACAATAAAGTAATAAATTATATTTATAATGATGGAGAACGTCCCGATGATATATTACATTACTATAATATGAATAGGGGGAAGAATTAAAAATTTATGAATCTCAAATTACGATTACTAAGTTATTGGATGCCAGAATATCTATTAATCCCAGAAATAGATAGAATATCTAAGATGACTCTAGATTGCTTAAATCAATTACTAGAAAATTATAGTATAAATGAAAAGAATGTTATTGAAGAAGTGTTGATTAAAGGAAAATTATCGCAGCGTCGGAGTATAATGGCAACTGCCCAGAATATTCGTATAAAAAGATTAATAGAATCAATAGGTTACATGGAAGCAAGTGAAATTAGTCGAAAAGCATTATTTAAAGTAGGTTTAACGTTAGGAAGGGAAGCACATGAACGTTTAAATGTAAATGATAGTTTAACTGATCTCTCATCAGCCGCTCGAATACTCTACCGAGTACTCGGTATCGAATTCTATATTACCGTAGATGATAATAAAATATTTTTAACAGTGGAGAAATGTGCATTAGCAGAGTATTATACCATTGAAACCTGTAAAATAATCAGTGCAGTAGATGAAGGCGTGGTTCAAGGTTTAAATCATAATTATAATATGATATTCACTGAATGGATGACTGGAGACTGTAATGAATGCCGTGCCTGTATTAAACATAATAAAATGAATTAAAAAAATTTATTTAATAAAATAAAAAAAAAATGAAATGGGTTTAAAGGGAGATAATCTTTTTGAAAGCTATAATTGTAGGTACTGGAGCTGGAGGAGCGGTTGCTGCTCGGGAATTAACTTTAAACGGATTTGAAGTAATAATATTAGAAGCCGGTGAATCATTTAAACCATTCACCCGTCATTTAACTTGGAGTGAACCATTACGCCGATTAGGAGTACTAGGAAGTGAACGAACCATCACTAAACTCTTCCCTGCCTTAGATACCATACGCAGTAGTAAAGATTTAGTACTAGTAAGGGGAATAACCACGGGAGGCTCCACCAGCATAAGTTGTGGAAATATTGTAAGAGCAGATTACGGGTTAAAAGAAATAGGATTAAATTTAAACCAGGAATTTGATTATATTGAAGAACTCCTCCATATTAACACTTTTCCCCGTGAAAGATGGCGACCCGTAACCCAACACTTATTTGATGCAGCTGAAAATCTTGGTTTAAATCCCCAATCCACTCCTAAATCAGTGGATTCAATTAAATGCATTAGCTGCGGCTTATGTGAATTAGGATGCCATACCGGAGCTCGATGGGATTCACGCCAATTCCTAAATGATGCCATAAATAATGATGCAAAATTATATACCCGTCATGTTGTCGAGAAATTAATAATAGAAGATGGAAGTGTGAAAGGAGTAACAGGTAAAACTAATGGTAAAAAATTTACATTTAAAGCTGATTTAGTAATTTTAGCTGCCGGTGGAGTCGGAACCGCCAGAATATTAAATAATTCAAATTTAAATACTAATAATCATTTATGGGTGGATATAGTACTAACATTAGGTGGAGTCTTGAAAAATGCAGAACAACTTAAAGAACCACCCATGGTATGGTACACTAAAGAAGAGGATTACATTTTATCACCCTACCTGGATATACTTTCACATTACTTTCATAAACCCTGGAGAAATGTTTCAATCAATGATAGGGTAGGTGTCATGGTGAAATTAGCTGATGAGGAATCTGGGATGGTTTTAGCTGATGGAAACGTGGAGAAGAATATAACCTCATATGATCAAAATCGATTAAATGAAGCTATAAGTGAAGCAAAAAATGTAATGGAATCCGGCGGTGTACAAGGTCCATTTATAACGGGTTTACCCAATGGAGGACACTTAGGTGGAACAGTACCATTAATGAAAGAGGATGTAGATTATATGAAGCCATCCCTTTTACCTGATGGTTTATGGGTAGCTGACTTATCATTAGCACCCCGATCACAAGGATTACCCACCATACTACTCACAGCTGCATTAGCTTTACGAGTAGCCAGGCAAATCATAAAAAATCATAAATCTATATAAAAATAGGTTAAGATTACTTTTTTTTTATTAATTATTATTTAAATAAAATCTATTAATAAAATAAAATTATTTTAGGAAAATGTTTTTATACAGACTTATCATATATTAAAGAGGTTAAAAGAAATTCACTTTTTAATTAAATAGGCAATAGAAGCCTAAAAATTTTTTTTTATATTATAGGGAGCAATAAATATATGACATGTAATGTACTAGTTGGAGGAGGATGGGGTGATGAAGGTAAAGGAAAATGTATCACCTACCTCTGCTACAACGATAAACCTAATATTATAGCAAGAGCAGGCGTAGGACCCAATGCAGGGCACTCTGTAGAATTCCATGGAGAAAAATATAGTTTAAGATTAACACCATCAGGCTTCTTCCACAAGGATGCTAGACTATTAATAGGAGCAGGCGTATTAATAGATCCCACAGTATTCCTCCATGAATTAGATTACCTAGATAAATATAACGTTAGAAGTAGAACCTACGCTGATTATCGTTGCGCCATCATAGAAGCCAAACATCGCGAACAAGATCAAGCCTCAGATTACTTATCCAAAAAAATTGGAAGCACCGGCACAGGCTGCGGACCCGCCAATGCCGACCGAGTAATGCGTGTCGCGAAACTCGCAGGTGAATTAGAGGAAATGAAAGGCCATACCACTGATGTACCCTTAGAAATTAACCAAGCATTAGATGACGATAAAGATGTATTCATTGAAGGTAGTCAAGGATTTGGACTCTCACTCTACTATGGAACCTACCCTTATGTAACTAGTAAAGATACCACTGCCAGCACCTTCGCGGCTGATGTAGGTGTAGGACCTACACGAGTAGATGAAGTAATAGTAGTATTCAAATCATATATAACCCGTGTAGGGCAGGGTCCATTTAAAACTGAAATCACTCAAATTGAAGCGGAAAATATGGATATTGAAGAATACGGTACAGTAACCGGTAGAAGACGTCGAGTAGGTTTATTTGATATGGATTTAGCTCGTGAATCCTGTATGATTAACGGTGCCACTCAAATAGCTTTAACTTGTGTAGATCGTTTATATCCTAAATGTGAACGTGTAAAAGATTATAATCGATTATCACCAGAAATAAAAAAATTTATTAATGAAATTGAAGGTGAAACAGGTGTACCAGTAACTATAATATCCACTGGACCCGATCTCGAGGATACTATTGATTTACGTAATGAATTACTCTAAAAAAATAACTTAAAATTTTTTTTTTAAATAATTTCACTAAATTTTTTTTACACTTACTAAGGATTAAATTTAAATAAAAATTATAGAGATTTACTAAAATCTCATAATATGTAATACTTTTATTAAAATATTTTCTAATTATATAAATTTGCTAAGGTACCGTTAAGGGATCTGAAAAATAATTAATTAAACGTTATTTTGATGTTTATCGGATTCAGAATACCTGGTTTCTCGAATTTTTTTTATTTATTTTTTACATTCAATAGTAATACTTTTCTTAAAATTATTTTCCAAAATATTTTATCTAAACATTTTCTTCTTAAACTATAAAATTATTTATTTTTTTTATTTCATTGCTTCATCTATTTTTCTTATATATACATGAATTTTCACATAAAATATATACTAATTTTTTAAACACTTATAAAGGATTATATAAAAAAATATAAAGATTTACTAAATCTTGTAATATGTAATACTTTTATTAAAATATTTTCTAATTATATAAATTTGCTAAGGTACCGTTAAGGGATCTGAAAAATAATTAATAAACGTTATTTTGATGTTTATCGGATTCAGAATACCTGGTTTCTCGAATTTTTTTTATTTAATTTTTTACATTCAATAGTAATACTTTTCTTAAAATTATTTTCCAAAATATTTTTTCTAAACATTTTCTTCTTAAACGTAAAAATTATTATTTTTTTTTTATCATCATCTAATTTTATATATAACATGAATCTTAATCCCAATTTTTAATCTTTATAAAACTCTTCATTTGGAACGTTTTTAATCTATTTCAGATAAAATTAATTAATTAATCCACCTGCAAAATCTCACAAATTCATTGATCCATTCATCCACTGTAAAATCTCTCATTCATTTAAAATAAATAATTCTAAAAAAAAACTTTTAAAAAATGAATTGTCATTGGTTTCACTGCTTGGTTGGCGTAAACAGGCCCGTCAGACCATAAACTGCAGTAGCAGGTCATCCACAAATAAATCCTTTAATTTTAATTAAACATCATTATATTTAATCTCCTCCACTAAGTTTTTAAAATAAATTATTTTCAAGTTTCAATAAATCCAATTTTTTTTACAATACTCTTCCCTATACTATATACATTACGAGTATGACACATTGCTTAACCCGAATATACTTTTAAATCCATAATATTATCTTAAATAATGATATATTCTGTTAATATATCCTATTTTTCATGAATTTACAACTATAAAAAGAAATTCAATATAAATCAATTATAAAAAAACAAAAAATTTTACCAGAAATCTGACTGTAAATAATTGAAGAATATTATATTTTACAAAGATAAATGGGAAACTGGACACAAAAACAGGGAAAACACACAATATTCAATAAGTTTTACAGATCCCTAAAATAATCCGTAAATAATCTTTTTTTTTAACAAAATTTTTTATACTAATTAACATCATATATATACAAATATAATAAAATCATTTCACTAAATATTTGGTTTTATTTATTTTTTAATTAAATATTCTAGTATCAACATTTTCAATGCTACTTACATTTATATATTTCAAAATAAATTTGAAAATTCAAAATTTTTATAATTTATAAAAAAATTTTTTTTTATTTTTAAAAGAAAAATGTAAATGGGATTTTTTTTTATGAATATAATAATTAGGAAACCAGAATTAACTGATGGTCAATTAATTTATGATTTAGCTAAGATAAGTAAGCCATTAGACCTTAACTCATTATACAGTTACCTATTAATATCAACACACTTCAACCAGACTAGCGCAGTCGCTGAAAATGAACAGGACTTAATAGGATATGTTTCAGGTTACCTTCATCCACATCAAGATGATACACTCTTCATTTGGCAGATTGCAGTAAACCCTAATATGAGAGGTAGAGGATTAGCAACTCTTATGCTGCAAAATATTCTCCAACGTGAAGAATTAATTACAATCAAATTTATAGAAGCCACCATTACACCCTCCAATAAAAAAAGCAGGAAACTATTCCAAAGATTAGCTGAACAATTAAAAGCAGATTATAAGGAATCCCCTTTTCTAGATAAAGAATTATTCGGCGAATCTAATCATGAAGAGGAGAAGCTATTACGCATCGGACCCATTAACCATTCCCCTAAATTAACTATGATTTAAAAATTTTTAATATTATATTTTTTTTTTATATAAAAAAAAATTTTAGGATTTGGTGTTAAAAATTTATGAAAACCTTTAAAAACTTTGAATCTGAAGTAAGGAGTTATGTACGTAGTTTCCCAACAATCTTCCAACGAGCCAAAGGATCAAAACTATATGATGAACAAGACAATGAATATATTGACTTCTTCGCCGGTGCAGGTGCTTTAAATTACGGACATAATAATCCCTTAGTCTCAGAAGCATTAATTAAATATATACAAAACGATGGGATAATACATGGATTAGATAAAGCCACCACAGCTAAACGAGAATTCCTTGAAACATTCCACAGCATCATACTAGAACCACGACATATGGAATATAAAATCCAATTCAGCGGACCCACCGGTACTGATGCAGTAGAAACAGCGTTAAAACTAGCTAGAATGGTGAAGGGCAGATCTAATATCATCGCCTTCACCAACGCCTTCCATGGTTTAACTATGGGATCCATGGCAATAACCGGTAATGCTTTCTACCGGGATGAAGCATTCATCAACCGCACTAACGTTCACTTTGCACCCTTCGACGGTTACTATGGGGAAGCTGATACCGCTGAATACCTTAGACAATTACTGGAAGATGGTAGTAGTGGATTAGATTTACCTGCAGCAATGATCCTAGAAACAGTACAAGCCGAAGGTGGAGTTAATATAGCAAGTAACCAATGGCTGCAGGATATTGAGCAAATCTGTCGTGATTTTGATATATTATTAATTATAGATGATATTCAAGTAGGTAACGGTAGAACTGGACCATTCTTCAGTTTTGAAGATGCTGGCATAAATCCTGATATTATTACATTAAGTAAATCCATTGGTGGAGGATTACCTTTAGCCATTATACTCATGAAAACTGAATATGATCAATGGAAACCCGGTGAACACACTGGCACCTTCCGAGGTAATAATTTAGCATTCGTAGCATCCACTCAAGTATTAAGTTACTGGGAGAATGATAATTTAACTCAAGCCGTACATTATAAAGAAGAGTTACTTAAAGAAAAGTTAAATGAAATAATAGGTAAATATGATTCTTTAAATGCTAGTATACGCGGTAAAGGCCTTATATATGGTTTACAAATACCATCATTAGGATTCTGCAGTGAAGTATCCACTGAAGCCTTTAACCATGGATTACTTATTGAATTAGCCGGATCTAATGATGATGTACTTAAATTCCTCCCTCCACTCACCATTGAAAAAGAATTACTCATTGATGGATTAAAAATTATAGATGAATCCATAGAAACCGTGCTCAATGAACGGGAATCAATCGTTGAAGGTGCTAATCATGATAGTGAGAACAATTGACGAAGTATTAGGTTCAGATCGTGAAGTCACAGCAATTAATGGTAACTGGGTGAGTCGACGCTTACTATTAGATGAAGATGCTATGGGATTCTCATTCCATGAAACAATTATAAAGGCGGATACTGAAACAATGATTCAGTATAAAAACCATTTAGAAGCAGTTTACTGTGTAGAGGGTGAAGGAGAAATAGAGACAATCGTGGATGGTAAAGTATACTCCATTAAACCCGGTACCATGTACGCACTTAATAAGCATGATAAACATTACCTAAGAGCCTTCCATGAGGATCTTAGATTACTATGTGTATTCAATCCCGCTTTAACTGGTGATGAAACACATGACCGGGAAGGATCATATCCACCTCCCCCATATAAGAAATGAATAATATTTGAATAAAATATTTTAGTAATTATATTTAAACAAATAATATAATTGATTTAAATTTTTTATTAATTTAAGGGGGATTGAAATTTATAGTGGCGGAGTTTGAATACGTTAAAGGTCAAGAAAAGCGGGTTGAAAAGAATTATGATCAATTAATGAAGCAAATTAAAAGCTTAGAGAAGGAAGGCGACATTACCCGTATCAAAAAGAAGTATCAAGAATTACTAGATAAAAAAAAGAATGGTGAAATCGACTGGATAGATGAAGAATTAATTAAAGTTTACCAGGATTTCATTAAACATGATTTAAATAAATTATAAAAATTCTAGAATTTATATTCCTAATTTTTTTTTTAATTTTAAAAGTTTAACTATTATCTGACAACATTTACTTCACAATAAAAAATCAATTTTTTTAATGAATCATTTTGAATACATTTTTCATTATTTTTTTTACTTAAGAATTAATTTTTTTTTCATCTTCAACCCATAGGTCTGGGTTGTCTAATATAATGTGATGAAAAAAAAATGATCATAAAAAAAAAAAGTTTATTTAATTAAATATTAGAAAAAGAATAGTCCCTAGCGGAGTCGAACCGCTGTCGAAAGGTCCAGGGCCTCACAGGATTACCACTACCCCAAGGGACTAACAAAAATGTTCTATCCTTCCAGGTTAATATATTTTTTGAAAATTCAATAAAATAATAACATTATTAATAATAGGGGATATCTAGAATAACCATCTATTATCCAATAAAAAAAAAAGACTTTAAATATACAATTAAAAAAAAAAATAGAGATTTTTAATTATTCAAGGTTTTAAAAGTGAGAATATAAGCAATCCCTAAATTATATCCTAAACCATCCTGAACCGCATCAACCGGTATAACTACCTCGTAAACATTATTATACAATCGACTATTAATAAAAGTAATAGTTAACGTGTTACCAGTAATCATTTTAGATGGAACTGAAATAACTTTACCAGTACTAAGATTTTTAATATAAATACTATTATAAGCACTGCCTGCTGTTATATTCTCATTAAACTTAACTGTAACCGGTGAAGTAAGAGATACACCCGTAGCATTCTCCAACGGATTACTGCTAATTACCATTAAAGATGGAAGGGATGTGAAGGTGAAATTATATGTGGAAGTTAAATTATCACCCATCAAATCCTTAACAGCATCCACCGGTATAACTACCATGTAAACATCATTAAATAAACGACTACTACTCATCATAATAGTTAAAGTACTACCATTAATCGTTTTAGATGCTAATGAAACCACTGTACCCGTATTCAGGTTTTTAATATAAATACCATTAAAAGCACTACCCGCGGTTATATTCTCATTAAACTTAACTGTAACCGGTGAAGTTAATGATACACCTGTAGCATTCATTAGAGGATTAGTACTAGTTACCATTAATAATGGAAGGGATGTGAAGGTGAAATTATAAGCTGAAGTTAAATTATCACCCAAACCATCATTAACAGCACCCATCGGTATAACTACCATGTAAACATCATTAAATAACCGACTAGTACTCATCATAATAGTTAAAGTACTACCATTAATCGTTTTAGATGCTAAAGATACCACTGTACCGGTACTCAGGTTTTTAATATAAATACCATTAAAAGCACTATTCGCGGTTATATTCTCATTAAACTTAACTATAATCGGTGAAGTAAGATTTACACCTGTAGCATTCATTAGAGGATTAGTACTGTTAACTTTTAATAATGGTATTGCTGTGAAACTGAAATTATATGTGGAAGTTAAATTATCACCCATCAAATCCTTAACAGCATCCACCGGTATAACTACCATGTAAACATCATTAAATAAACGATTATAAGTTGAAGTAATGGTTAACGTGTTACCCGTAATATTTTTACTGGCTAATGAAACCACTGTACCCGTATTCAAGTTTTTAATATAAATACCATTAAAAGCACTACCCGCGGTTATATTCTCATTAAACTTAACTGTAACCGGTGAAGTAAGAGATACACCCGTAGCATTCTCTAACGGATTCGTGCTAACCACGACCGGTGGATTTATTGAAGTGAAATTAAAAGTATATTCAGCTGCTAACATATTACCAGACATGCTCTCCACCGCGTCAGCTGGTATATTAACCTGATAAACATCACCAATCAAACGATTAAAGGTGGAAGTAATAGTTAAAGTATTACCTGATATATTCAATGATTTTAAAGAAGTTACACTACCCGTAGATAAATTTTTAATTGTAATATCAAAGAATTCAGCAGCAGTAGTAATATTCTCATTAAATACAATACTAACCGGAGTAACTAATGAAACATCTGCAGCATTACCTACCGGGTTAGTGCTTATAATAACCGGTGCTGGTGTAGGTTTAGGTGGTTGATACCCCGTCCAATTCTTAGGTAATAATCCAACTCGGAAAGCTTCATAACCATTAGAACCACCAATCAAAGCAGTTTGAATATCTAAATCCAATTGACTACTAGAAATCGGAGTAGCATCATTATCACTATTATAAGTTTGTAAAATACTAACCACTGGAGTACCATTAGCTTGAGACACTATATACTGCGTAGTACTGCCAATCCAACTAGTAGTTTCACCATAATTACCAACATAAATCATAGGAGATAAAAAATCTAAATACTTAGCTAAACTAGTATAATTCTGACCATAATAATAATTATTCGATGAACCCTCCGGCATCAACGCAGCAGATAATAATATATGCGGTTTACCAGTGATATTCAAATTATTAACTAGGTTAATATTACTTCTAAGAGCTGCTGTGAAATTATCTACAATACCAGTTGCATTAGGATACAAGTACGCGGTACCCGGGTACCGTAGGTAATCTAACATTACACCATTCACATTATAATTCAATGCAATTGAGTCAATGTCACTGATAATCTGATTCTCCAAGGTTGCATTACTCCCCGGGTTAAACCAGTTACCATTAAAATCTTTAAAAGACTCCACCCAAGCATACACTCCAATACCAGTGCCATTAAATTTAGTTATAAAAGGTTGCAATGTACCATTAGGATTCAATCGATCAGTATACACGAATACCGTGTTAACACCCTCAGCTTTCAACATTGTAGTGTTAATAGTATTTGCCGGTGTATCCGCACCATTTATAAAGTAACCCTGAATCTGTGATTGATTAGTTTCAACCGTCACATTAGTACTATTACTTGAATTAGTAACATTCGTTAAATTCAAACTATTATTATAACTACTATTACCAGTCACAGCAAAACTAGAACCCATAATCCCCAATAAGCTTAGAAATAGAAAAACCATTAAAATTACATGCTTCCCCAAAAAACCTTTAACCATTTTTATATTCACCGCCTCCAATGAATTATAAATAAAATTTTTAAATACTAAAACAACAGTTTATAATAACATAAATAACCGTAAGAAATCAATTACTTATAAATCTTTACCAAATAAATAATATAATTATTTTTCAGTGCTACGGTACTCATGTAAAAAACCCTCATCATACAATTTAGATGCCTCAAAAACCCCCGGATCCAACACCCGACCCACCACAATAATCGCAGTTTTACGAATACCTGAAGACACTACCTTATCCACAATATCCATTAAAGTACCACGCAAAACCCGTTCATCCTTCCAACTAGCTTTACTCACCACAGCCACTGGAGTATCATAGGGGTAATGAGTTTTAAGATCCCTAACCACCCCTTCAATTAACTGCACACCAAGAAAAATACACATAGTAGCCTCATGCACACTTAAATCCTTAATACTCTCCTTAACTGGTTTAAATGTACGACCCTCCGGACGAGTGACTATTACCGTCTGCGAAACCATCGGGAGAGTTAACTCCACCTCCAACGCAGCCGCCACAGCGAATAAACTACTCACACCCGGAACCACCTCAAAAGATATATTATTCTCTCGTAAAAGTTTAATCTGCTCACCAATCGCCCCATAAATACTGGGATCACCCGTATGCACCCGAGCCACTAACTTACCCTGACCCACATAATCCACCATAACCGACACTAACTCATTTAACGTCATACTAGCACTATTATAAATCACCGCATCCTTACGTGTATAATCCAAAATCTCAGGATTCACCAAAGAACCCGCATAAATAACAACATCCGCATCCCCTAGAATACGAGTAGCCTTCACCGTTAACAATTCCGGGTCACCCGGTCCACCACCAATAAATATAACTCTACCCTTCATACAATAAATTAAACCTCTTTCTTCTTTAAATCAAATTTCTGCTTTACAATTTCAATACTACCATACGGACACTCATCCAGGCACTGTTCACAACAACCACAAGACGCTGGATCAATAACTGCTTTATTATCCTCATTAATTAAAATAGTATCCACACCCACCTTAACCTGCGGACAACTATCCACGCAGAGATGATCACATTCCTCACCCTCCGTATTACAAGTCTCCAAATCCACCACCGCAGATTTCATACTAAAACCTAAAGCACGACGCACAGCTTCCTTAGACAGATAACCCGCCACATGTAAAATAGTATCACCCAAATTACGATCCAAACTCATACTTGCCTGACAAGGATAATTATGGAATTTAATATCCGCCACATGCTCCGCCTCCTCCACTGGTGTACCCACTAATTCCTCCGCGATAAAACTAGTGCAGCCACACGGTGCATCCCTTATAACTGTAACACTCTTAACAAAATCATCAAATTCAATCTCCATTACAGGTTTACCTAATTTACCAGCGAATTCATCAATAAACGGGTCACCCATCGGCGTTAAAATACAGAATGGTTTAGCAAATACAATCACTTTACCCATAGCTGAATCCTTAATCTCCTGCATTAAACCCGGCGGCATACCCTTCGGATCATGCACACTAATAATAATAGACTTAGCACCCGTACCCTCAGCAACCAACGATGCCAACAGGTTAATATCACCATTTAAACCAACCGCAATCACTAAATCCGCTTCTGGTAAATTATCTGGCATATAACCCGTTACATCCTCAATAAATTCAGGTAAATCCTCCGGCACCTCATGTATACCTACAATACTACTGCTAAAACTCTTAGCAATATGATTAACAATTCGAGAACCGTACTTTCCACTCGTTAAAATATAAATATTCATAATATATTGATCCCCTTAACCCTTTTTTTACATAAATGTTTAATAGTTAAATATTAAAAAAATTTTTGTTTTATTAATTTATAATTCAAACTTATATTTATAAATAAAAAAAAATAGTTTAGTAAAATTTATTTACCTCTATCCCGTTCAATCAAACGTGACATGGAGTGCAGTATAATACCCGTGAAAGCAATAAATAAACCAGCCAAACCAACCATAGCCGCCATCACCGTAGGTAACAAACTCGTCATATCATGATTCAAATAACGTCCAAAGAAGAGTAAACCCAAAGTTATACCCACTATTATAAGAATCACACCAGGTAAAACAAAGTAATATAGTGGACGGTTAAACTCCATATCCTGCATAAGATGCACAAACACCCCTAGACCATGACTAAGTGGATTCTTTTTATGAATATCCCTATTTAAACCATTAAGATAATTAACTTCAATATCCACTTCCACTATTCTACTGCCGAAATTCGCAGCATCAATCAACATTTCACTCTCAATACTGAAACCATCATGATTAAATTTAAACGCAGACAACGTATAAGTAGCAAAAGCTCTAAAACCACTCTGACTATCAGTTAAATTAAGACCACTACTCAAACTAGTAGCCTTATCCAACACCGTCTGTCCAATCCGGCGATACCCCGGCGTATCCGTACCATTCTTACTTAAATAACGACTCCCGTTAACAATATCCGCCTCACCATCAATAATCGGTTTAAGTAATTTAGGAATCTCCCAGGGATTATGCTGACCATCACCATCCAAAGTCACCACAATATCCCGATCACCAATCGCTTGAAAACCAGTTCTAAGCGCAGCACCCTTACCCTGATTACTACGATGACTGATAACTTCAGCACCCGCAGCTTCAGCAATCTCAGCTGTACGGTCACTGCTACCATCATCAACCACTATAACCTGATCCACATACTTCTTGGTAGTTAACACTACACTACCAATGGGAATCTCCTCATTAAATGCAGGTATAATCGCAGTAACATTAGGATTAAAAGTTAATTCCTCCACTTATCAAAAAATTTTTATTACTTTCAACTAACCATTGTAATCATTAATATTATTATTAAACTATATAAAAACTTATAAAATTTATACCTTAAATACTATCGTTAAAGTAAAAATGAACCAATAATAAAGATTCATTTTATATAATCATAAATTCATTCTTCCCTATATCATATATAATTTATTTTATTTTATAAAAGAGGATATATAAGATGAAACCCTATTAAAAAGAGTAGTAATAATACTAATTAATCTATATAAAATTTTTATATTTTTGGAGTGAGTAATAAAAATGCAAAACGATGAAAACTATTATGATAAGGCTAACAACTTCTATCAAAAACAAGAGTATGAAGAAGCCTTAAAATATTATAAAAAAGCATTAAATCACTTCAAAGAATTAAATGATAAAACAAAAGAAGCCGACGCACACCTAAACATCGGTAACATCTACATGGAATTAAAAAAATATCCAGAATCACTCGAACATTACAATAAATCTTATAAAATATATAAAAAACAGAAGAACCGAGAAGGCGAAGGCTACAGTCTCACCGGCATGGGAATCAACCATGAAATACTAGAAGACCATATCCAAGCCCGAAGTTACTATGAAAAAGCTGTAAGTAAATTCCAAAGCATAAATGACACTGAAAGAACCGGCATCGTACATAGTTTAATCGCCAACACCTATCAATCACAAGGAGACTGGGAAGATGCAAAAATAGATTATCAAAAATCCACTCAAATATTCCGCGAAATTGGAGACCAAGAAAGAATAACCGAAATAAACACTATAACCAACAACATTGAAACTAAACGAGAAAGATTTAAATTAAGCCGTCTAGATATAAGCAGCCTCATAATCTACCTATTAGCATTAATAACCGCGGAATCAACTATACTATTTCATAATATATCATTTGGATTATCACTTGAAGCAGTCATACTATTCGCCCTATTAATACACTCAAGCCTCACCAAATCAACTAATCTCAGTATACTACTACGTAGTATGATGGCGCTACCCATCATTCGAATCATAGGTTTATCCATACCTTTACTACAAATACCCACCCTATACTGGTTCCCCATAATTGCAATACCATTATTCGCCACCAGCTACACCATCATAAAATCACAAGGCTTAAACCGAAGAAACGTAGGATTAATTTGGGGAAACCTACCCTTACAATTACTAATCGCTAGCACAGGCGTTCTACTAGGCTGTATAGAATACACCATACTCCAACCCAAACCATTAATCGCAACCCTCAACCTAGAAACACTACTCATCTCCAGCATCATACTCATCATAAGCACAGGATTCGCAGAAGAACTACTATTCCGGGGAATACTCCAAAAAAACTCTCAAAACGTGTTAGGACCATTATACGGATTACTATACACTGCACTACTATTTACAGCACTCCACATAGGATGGAACAGCATCCCAGATTTAATATTCGTATTCGCCGTCGGATTATTCTACGGAATCGTCTTCTACAAAACCAAAAGCATAATCGGAACCACCCTCTCACACGGAATCTCCAACACATTCCTCTTCCTAATCGTACCCTTCTACGCACCCCTACTTTACAGCATAATCAACAGCATACTAACCCTATAAAAAAAAACTTTTTTTTTATTAATTCTAAATTAAATTCTTTTTATCTTATATTCTAAAAATTTCATAAAAAATTTAATTAATATAAACTTAAGAAATATTTATGAAGAATTATGAATAAAAAAACAACACAGGATGAAATTGAGCAGATTAAACGTAAAATACTCCCTATTTTAAAGTTTTATAATATCAAAAAAGCAGGATTATTCGGCTCATTAGTTCGTGGAGAACTGCAGAAAGCTAGTGATATTCTAGTTGAAATTAAGGGAAATATTAGTTTACTTGACTTTGTTGGAATTAAACTTGAAATCGAGGAAGAACTAGGTAGAAAAGTTGATCTAATAGAATACTCTGCCATCAAACCAGTACTAAGAGATAACATACTCAAAGAACAGGTGGCTATTATTTGAAGGATGAGAAAGTTTTTATAGAAGATATACTGGACAGTATAGAAAAAATAGAAGAATATACAGATCCCATTACAGATGATGAATTTTACAGAAATACCCTGATTCAAGATGCTGTTTTTAGAAGATTAACGATTATTAGAGAAGCTGTAAAGAATATTCCATCTGAAATAAAGGATAAAAATACGGATATACCATGGAAACGGATTGCAGGAATGCGTGATATCCTCACACATCAATATTCGGGTGTTAAACTAGAAAGAGTTTGGATGGTAGTAAAAAAAGATTTACCAAACTTAAAAGAAAACATCATTAAATTAAAAGAGAATATTTTAAATAATTAATATCAACATAAAAAAAGTTATTACTATTTTTATAAAGTGAATAAAAATTTAAGATTTAAATATTATAATTAAATTAATAGTAAATTTATCTCTAATTAACAACTCCACATTTACTAGCATTCATTATAGTGAATACCAATAATATCCCCTTTTTCATATCTCACTATAACATCATCATTCATCATCAATAAATTTCTGAATCCATCTATGACCTAGTTTTTTGAAGTTAATATATAGGACATCAGAATCCTTATCATAATCCGTTCAGATTCTCGAATATGACATTTCCAATAAATCTGAAACAATGTTAATAACTTTTTTTACTTCAACTTCCCATTATATATATTCACATACTTTTCCATTTGTTTCATACGTTTAATTAAAAATGCGGTAATCACAAATCCATCATTATTTAACTCTTTAAATATTTTTAATGTAAAGTAATTCAATTTTATTTTTT